>Ga0247810_10000033_pt1 | contig 244035 bp, 203 predicted proteins | sample UWRJL119311C1_FD_179918 | JGI IMG/M metagenome (GOLD analysis project Ga0247810, IMG submission 179918) | Plant litter microbial communities from Arlington Agricultural Research Station in Wisconsin, United States - UWRJ-L119-311C-1 | ecosystem: Environmental > Terrestrial > Plant litter >...
TAAAACAGCTAAAAGAAGGATAGCGCTGGAAATAGACGAGTTAATAACAATACAGATTGTTATTGCCTGCGGGGGAAATCCAAATCTCCTTATTAAAGGACCTTAGGTTTCGAACACCCCTAATTTTCAATCCGTCAATTCGTCAACTAATCCTTCACCTTTCGTCTCCCAACCCAATGCATCACGTGTTTTTTTACTAGATGCCGGACAATCGATCGAAGCAAAATGAAGAAACCAACCGAAGTGTGCGGCCGCATCTTCTCCAGATTTGCTCACTACTGGCAAATTAAGTTTTTTACCAATTGCCGTTGCAATTTCCGAAAATTGGATTCCTTCTTCAGCTACGGCGTGTAGCACTTTCAGTTCAGGTTGTTGCTCTACAATTAAGCGATATAAAACTGCGGCGTCGTCGCGGTATACAGCTGGCCAGTGATTTTTACCTTCTGCAACATATGCAGATTCTCCTTTATCGAGGGCCATATCAATTACCATTGGGATAAAACCATGGTCTCCTTCTCCATGTACACTAGGTGGAAGGCGTACGATATACACATTTACACCTTTAGCAGCCACTGTTGCTGCTGCCTCTTCTGAAGCTGCGCGAGGGATTACATCAGAACCGGCGGGTAATACATCATCCTCATTTACCAAGCGAGAATAATTCAAAAGCCCAACTCCGGAAGTAATTACTAATGGTTTGTTCGAACCTATCAATGCATCACCGAATGCATTAATCACCTTCCGATCAGCTTCGCAACTAGCCTTATATTGCGAAAAATCATGGTTAAATGCAGTATGGATTACCGCATCACACTGTGAAGCACCATCAGTAATCAATGTTACATCATTCACGTCGCCCAGTAGTACTTTACATCCTAATGCTTCTAGTTCTTCGACAGCTTTTGCCGAACGAACCAGACCAAGCACCTGGTGACCTGCTGATAAAAGTTCTTTTACGATTGCGGAACCTACAAATCCTGAGGCTCCTGTTACAAATACTAACATATATAAATAATTTATGGTACAAAATTGCACCATATAGGAAGCCTAAACAACGTCATTTGACCATAATTTAGTTCCGCTGAATTTGCCCATGGCGAATCCTCGTTAATGTTTTGAGAGATATGCCCAAATAAGCAGCAATCATCCGCAATGGCAGGCGAGAGAGGTAACTTGGAAATGAGCGTACAAAATCTTCATATCGCTCTTCTGGCGTGCTGCTCAGCGTTGTCAACATTCGATGGCGGTTATAATAGATATTTTGGGAGATGACCTGATCAGCAAGCTTCTTAAAAACCGGCAGTTCCGCCAGTAATAAATTAAAGTCCGACTTCTGCCAACAAAGTACCTCAGTATGTTCAATCGCACCGATATTAACCTTTGATGGCACCTGTTTATCATAACTTTCTACATCGAGCGTCCAACTATGCTCGGCAGAGAACTGCAAAATATGTTCACTCCCATCCGGGGAGATACTAAAAGTGCGTAACATACCAGAGATTACGAAAATCTTATGCCTACTAATTTCTCCTACATTAAAAATATTTTCATTACGTTTAAGATTCCTTTGAATTGCAAGTGAATAGATCTGCTCAATGGCTGATGAGGTAAGATCACTATGTGTACGTAAGTAGTTTTCGAATTCGGCGTGCATTAATCAAAAATATAAAAATTTACGATAGGTGATACCAAGAGAAATTAAAAGAACGGTCATGATAAAATCACCAATAAGAAATTATGAAGTTTTTTTTCAACAAGAACAAAATTCCAACATATCTTTCTTTTTAATTACTTTTTTCAATTGATTGCCAAGCACTTAAAAACTTAATTAAATATTTTTTCATTTTTATAAAAACCATTGCTTGTCTTTCCTCGTTTATATACTTGAGAGCGTTAATTTAGATGGGCGGGAAGGGTATTAATACCTTTCTCGCTTTCTTTTTGCCCCAATTTTTTTCCAATGGGATTGTAGTTGGGCATCATCCTCAACTCATAGTTAACTCTTACCTAGGTAATACGAAGCTAATACCAAGCTAATACCTACATTAAATCATTTCATGGTCGAGAAATCTTTTTAGGCCTACAGAACTTCAGACTTTTTTCTTGTTTGCATTGCACCAAACTCACCTTCCATATTGCATCTTCCATCATACATCTTCCATATACCTACCATATACCTACCTCGAAGCTACCTTATAGCTCTGTCATACCAACATTAATACATCTTCCGGTAGCTCATCATGGTCGAGAAATGTTTTTAGACCAACAGAACTTCAGACTTTTTTCTTGTTTGCATTGCACCAAGCTACACCCTTCCATCTTCCATCATACATCTTCCATATACCTTCCATATACCTACCTCGAAGCTACCTTACAGCTCGGCCATACCTACCTTAAAGCATTTCACGCTAGCTCACAGTCGAGAAATGTTTTCTCGACTGGTAGAACTGCGGATTTCTTCTTGCTTGATTCAACCTTCCAACCCTTTACCTACCTCGAAGCTACCTTATAGCTCGGCCATACTTACCTTATAGCATTTCACGCTAGCCCACAGTCGAGAAATGTTTTCTCGACTGGTAGAACTGCGGATTTTCTTCTTGCTTGATTCAACCTTCCAACCTTCCAACCCTTTACCTACCTCGAAGCTACTTACAGCTCGGCCATACCTACCTTAAAGCATTTCACGCTAGTCCACAGTCGAGAAATGTTTTCTCGACTGGTAGAACTGCGGATTTTCAATCCGCTTTTTAATCTATCCGAAATAAATTATTTCTATCTTAGCATCCGATGCAATCATTTGATTTAGATAAAACGGACGTTTCAAAACTAAAGCAGGCGATAAGTGGTGATAATGAGCTGCTTAAAGCTACGCTAGGAGAGTACCATGCATCAGAAATCGCAATCTTATTTGAAAGCATCAGTAAGGAAGATCAAGAACGTATCATCAATTTATTGGATGTTGAAACAGCTTCTGAAGTTATCGCAGAAATGCATGAAGAAGCACATCCAGAAGAACTACTCTTACAATTACATCCTGATAAACGTACAGAAATTGTCGAAGAGCTTGATTATGATGATGCTACCGATATTATCTCACAATTAGAAGAACATGAGCAAAAGGAAATTTTAGAAGACCTTAGCGAAAATGACGCTTCTAGTATTAGAAATCTATTAAGCTACGACGAGGAAACTGCAGGTGGTTTAATGAATACCGAAGTAATTCGGATCAACCTCAACCTGACAAAAAAAGACGCGATCGACGAAATAATTCGACAAAGCGAAGAAATAGAAGAATTTTATACCGTTAATGTAGTAGACGATGATAATATTTTTAAAGGTATAGTTTCTTTAAAAGATATTATTAAGGCTAAGGGCAACGCAAAAATTACCGAGATGGTAAATGCCGACGTGGTTTATGTAAAAGCCGATACCGACCAAGAAGAAGTAGCCAAACTTATTAAACAGTATAACTTAACCAGTATTCCTGTCGTTGATGAAAACATGAAGCTTTTAGGCCGTGTTACCTTTGATGATGTGATCGACGTATTAGAAGATGAAAATACAGAAGATTTCTTGAAGATTTCTGGGGTTTCGGAAGATGAAGAACTTAGCGGGAACTGGATTGAAGCTGTAAAATCAAGGTTACCATGGCTAATTATTAACTTAGGGACAGCCTTTTTAGCATCTGCTGTTGTACGCCATTATGAACAAATCCTTAGTCAGCTTGCCGTACTTTCTGCTTATATGGTAATTATTGCAGGCATGGGAGGCAATGCAGCCACACAAGCTTTAGCTGTAACAGTTAGACGTATTTCATTATATGATTTAACAGATAACCAAGCCTATCGCACTGTGTTAAAAGAATTTACAGTAGGTTTAATAAATGGCGCCATCACTGGATTAATCGTTTTTGTTTTCGCCTTCTTTTTTGATGCAAATCCAATGTTGGGCTTCGTAATTTTTCTAGCCATGACAGGCAATCTGGTTATTGCCGGCATTACAGGATCCAGCATTCCTTTGGTATTAAAAAGAGTTGGAATTGATCCGGCCATTGCATCTTCAATCATTATTACGACTTTTACAGACGTTTTCGGATTTTTACTTTTATTAGGATTAGCAAGCAAATTATTACTTTAAAAAAATATATTCAATTATATGCAATTATTAAGACACGATTGGACCAAAGAAGAAATTCAAGCTATTTATGATAAGCCATTTTTAGACCTGGTTTATGAAGCAGCAAGTATTCATCGTGAAAACGAAGCTTACAATGAGGTACAAATTAGCTCTTTAATTTCTATCAAAACAGGCGGTTGCGCAGAAGATTGTTCTTATTGCCCACAAGCTGCCCGTTACCATACCGACTTAACAGTTCAGCCATTAATGCAAATTGGCCAGGTGGTAAGCGCTGCCGTTAAAGCAAAAGCTGGAGGCGCATCCCGTTTATGTATGGGCGCTGCTTGGCGTGAGGTAAGAGATAACCGAGACTTTGACCGTGTAATTGAAATGGTAAAAGCTGTTAATGACATGGACATGGAAGTTTGCTGTACTTTAGGTATGCTAACCGAAAATCAAGCACAACGATTGGCAGATGCTGGCCTATATGCCTACAACCACAATATTGACACCTCTGAAGAAGACTATAAAAGGATTATTTCAACCCGTACCTATGATGACCGTTTAAATACCATCAAAAATGTACGTAAAGCAAAACTAACAGTTTGTAGTGGCGGAATAATTGGCCTTGGAGAAACACCTGAAGATCGTGTATCAATGATTCAAACATTGGCAAACATGCCACAACACCCAGAATCAGTTCCTGTCAATGCATTAGTACCAGTAAAGGGAACACCTTTAGAAAATCAACCACGTGTACCTATCTGGGATATGGTAAGAATGATTGCAACCGCGAAAATCGTAATGCCAAAATCAGTAGTTCGCCTAAGTGCTGGAAGAAATGAAATGAGTACACTTGAACAAGCTTTTTGCTTTATGGCAGGTGCTAGCTCAATCTTTGCAGGAGATAAGTTACTAACTACCCCTAACCCAGCATTCACAGATGACATGGCAATGTTTGAACTTCTTGGATTAAAAACAAGAGATGCATTCAAAAACGGCAGACCGCAAAACACAGTTAAAAATGAAGAAGTTTTAATGGATAGTCAATAATAAGGACTATCCAACCAGACATAAAAAAGAGACATATCCATTTGTATATGTCTCTTTTTATTTACTATCTGCCAATAGCTATTCAATTAAAACACAGTATCAACATACCCAAACCTATATTCACTATGTTACTGTGTGTTCAATAATAGGCATCAACAAACTTAAATAGCAGTCACCCGAACTTCAATATTACCTTTTATAGCTTTCGAATAAGGACAGGTATGATGCGCTTTTTCTGCCAATTGCTGAGTTTCATCATGTGATAAACCTGGAATGTGAACATCAAGCTCAGCCGACAGTGCAAATGAACTTCCATCTTTATTGAATGAGATCTGAACGTTTACAGTTGCTTCACTTGCATCAATTCCATCATGATCTGCCACACTTCCTAAAGCCCCTAAATAGCAGGCACCCCATGCAGCCGCAAATAACTGCTCCGGATTTGTAGCACCTCCTTGTCCTCCCAATTCTTTGGGACGTTTTAATTCAAAATCCAAAATTCCATCACTTGATTTCACATGGCCATCTCTACCACCTTGGGCAGTAACCGATGCGGTATATAATTTTTCCATGTAATAAGAACAAACAGAAAAGAAAGAAGTTTTCTTGGTAAGGTGATCTCTTTTTGATTTTGAGTTACAATTACCGTAAAATATATGTACCCAGCAGCTTTATGCTTTATTCTTTAAACTTTGAGCTTCCTTTAAATCTTCAACTTTTCTGCAAGTTTGAAAATATCATAAGCTACCTTCTGAATAAGATCAAACTGCTCTGCAATAACCATATTCTCGTTTTCATTATTGAGCTCTTCAATATTTTTTCTCCTGATCAGCGGAACATTGCTAATTTCATCTGTATGTACATTTAAATAGTTAGCTGCTTGATTTAACAGATAAATTGTGTTTTCAGATACTGGTTTAAGCTCTTCAAAATGATGATAAACCAAATCGTGTTCTTTGTTGTATAAAGATAACGTTGCAACATAAGAAGATAACAAATGATTAAGTACCGTAAATTGATGCAATTCTTTAATATGTAACTGTTTGCTCTTTGGTTCAGAAAACATGCGCTGAAACAAAGAAGCTAAGTTTGCAGTGCTTACATATACCTCTTTTCTAGCCACCTTATAATTGGTTAGATTTTGTGTCTTTTCAAAATAGAGTAGGGTTACCTGATGAAAATAATTACGATTGGCATTGATAATATCAACCATTGCCTCTTTTAATTTCTCATGTTCCCAATTCGGAAATAAAGAATAACTAGCTAATAACGCAATTCCAGAACCAATGATCGTATCGTAAATCCTTTCTCTAGCAATAGATAGCCCCCCCATACCTAAAAAGTCAAAAAGAACCAAGATATAGGGCGTCATAAACAAAACACTAACTACATAGTTTTTACGCTGAAAACTGTAGCAGCCAATCATACAGATCAATAAAATCACAAATAGTGTATGTTTGTCTTCAATGTAAACTAAAATGCCCATCCCAATAAATGCACCCACAATTGTTCCGAACAAACGCTGATAATTACGCTCTTTAGTTAAACTAAAACCAGGTTTTGAAATCACCAGTATGGTAAGTAATATCCAATAACTATGTGCGAAATTTAAGCTCTTAGCTACCACAAAGCCAATCAGCATTACAATAGCTACACGTAAAGAGTGCCTGAAGGTTGATGAATTGAACGTTAAATTATCTAATAATAATTTAATGCCCATGTTCTGTCTAGTCACAAACTTATCTACATCAATCTCGCGTTTTTTAAGGTTTTTCTTTTCATTTTTATTGAAATAACTATTGATAGTCTTTACTCTACCAACAATATTTTCAATGTTGACCTCTATATTTTTTAAGGCTATAAGACCTAATGTATTATACTTTTTATCACTATTGGCTTCTAGGGTAGTGATTTCAATCTTCAGCTTAGCTACATCCTCAACCAGTGATTTAGAAAAATCTGGTGTACCACCACTTTTCAAAGCAAAAGATACTTCGTCTAATGCAGATGCAATTTTATTAATCACATCTTCATACTGTGGCAAAATACCAGCTGAGTCAAACTGTTCATGTAATTGATTATAATTATAATAAGTAGACATTACTTGTTCAAAAAGATCAACCATATCCACAAAAACCAATAATAAAAACCTTCCTTCTGGGGTCGATTCACTAACTATTTCTCTGGTTTTAAATAATAGTTCGCGTACTTCATCTTGCTTTTCGTGAACAAGAACCTGCAATTGAAGTAATTCCGCATAATTTTTTTCATAATCGGTATTTTCATGATAAAATTTAGCTTTGGCCCTTAAAAATTCACTAACCTGTAAAATCGAATCACTCAACGTTTGTTGTACCAATCGATAAGGACGCAAACGATAAACAAAATAGCTCAATAAGGTATACCAAATACTTCCTGCTAAAACCAATACCGCATAAAAAATAACTTCCTGCCAAGGTCTGATATCATCAATACTCAACACCATGATCAATAAAACTGATGTGCCTACTGCTGCTGCTCTATTTCCATATAAAAAGAACATAGAAAAGACAAAACTACAGATCACAAGAAGCGCCCCAGTAAAATAAATACTCTTATTAGTTAAGCCTACTATGATGGAAATGATAAAAATTAGCGCAGTGGTAATTAACATCGCATTTCTACGGTGTACAATAGGCCCTGGAGTATCTACTACACTAATACAAAGTGCCCCAAGTGATAAGGTCATTCCATATTGTAACATCCCAAATTGGGCTAAAATTAAGGAGGGACAAAGTACGCCAATAGTGATACGCAAACCATCTGCAAAATAAGTGCTGAGCAAAAAGTCTTGTATATTTCTAATTGGCTGATTAAACATATACAAATTTACACTATTTGGCATTTATTACTCCTTGATTTTAAGATATAAACTTTCATAAAATATATAACAGTTAAACAAAACGAGCAGTTTTATGCTTTGAAAATCTAATCTTTTTGGTTTGATTGTGAATAAGGTAGCTTTTATCAAATGTTAATAAACCCATAAACATTTACCATTTACTGCATTTTCTTGCAGTGAATAAAGATTTCAAAGCTTTAGCACTTGTTAATAAACGAGAATTACTAGTGCATAACTTGTTTAAAAGAAAAATGCATTTTACTTGACAGCCAATACTTTATCTACTAATTTAGATGATATCAATAACGAAGTACTTTGACAGTCTGGTAAAATAATCCAAAACAAAAATTAAATCGCAAGAAGAAGTTTTTGGGAATATCTAAAGTTAAACCAAATTCGATTCCCATTGTAAAATGTGCATCGATTTACATCAAGAAGTCTAACGATGGTTAGCATGTAAGAAATCAAGTCATGAAATTTAAACTCGAAAGAGTAATAATTAAAGAGGCTAGTAGATTGAAATATCTAAGATTTAATTGGTCAAATCAAATTCGACAAACGTTGCAAAACGTAAATCGGTTTACATTAAGAAGTCGCAAGACAGATAGGATGTAAAAGATGAAGCAATTCGCATTCAAATTACCTGTAAAGGCATATGAATAATAATAGCAATAAGATTTCGATCTTAAATCAATTTGATTAGAGCAAGATCGATAGCATTGCAAAATGCTGATCGGCTTATATTAAGAAATCGAAAGACGTATAAGATGTATAAAATTGAGTAATAAAAAATCAGGTCACTCGCAAGGGCAGACAGATTAATAAGGACTAAGGTCTCAGGACCACATTTATTTGTTTAGCTAATTCAGACATTATTTTCGAACTGCAATATTTTACGGAGTAAAGCAATAGTAGAAATAATTTATAACGAATGTGAGTTTCGCAAGAAATAAACATAGACGCATAAGGTTAAGTATATTCAATTGATACCTTATTTTTAACTATGGTTAAAGATAGGTTAAAACGGAGAACCAAATCGAAAGAAGAGGGTCTCCGTTTTTCTTTTTATTCTTATTTCCATCTTCAGTCTTCCATTAACAACATTTGGCATTGACACCTTTAAATGCTAATTTTAAAGACTATGGCAAAGAAATCACAACTTGAAGATAACGCTACAAAAAAGATATTCGTTTTAGATACTTCAGTAATCTTGTATGATCATGATGCAGTCAATAATTTCCAAGAACATGATGTTGCCGTTCCTATTCTTGTACTAGAAGAACTAGATAATTTTAAAAGTGGGAATGAAACCCGCAATTTCGAAGCAAGAAACTTCATCAGGATAATTGATCAGGCATCAAAAAATCATCTTATCAATAAATGGTTTACGCTCAAAAAAAACAGCTTAGGTAAATTTAAAGTTGTATTAGATGAAAATCCAAAAGATGTAAATGCCGAAGTACTGTTTGGCAAGGGTAAGTTTGACAATCGTATACTGAATTCAGCTCTAGTTTTAAAAGAAGAAAATCCGAAGAGAAAAGTAATATTGGTATCAAAAGATATTTGCCTAAGGTTAAAAGCAAAGGCACTTGACTTATATGCCGAAGATTATGAGACAGGAAAAATAAAAAATGCAGATGATCTTTATACCGGCAAAACTGAACTACTGAATTTCCCAATTGAAACTATAGAACTATTAAAAAGCAACACTGTTATAGATGCATCAGGACTAGATTTACCCTATATTGATACAAACCATTTCTACATATTTAGAAATAAAAAAAAGAGTGCAATTGCATTCTACAATCATAAAGAAAAAAGCTTAAGAACGATAAATCAAGAGTCCGCTTTTAATATTCACCCACGTAATGCGGAACAATCTTTTGCAATTGATGCCTTATTAAACCCAGATATTAAATTAGTTACTATTCAGGGAAATGCCGGGACTGGTAAGACATTATTAGCACTAGCCAGTGCATTAGAACAACGTAAGAACTTCAGGCAAATTTATATCACCAGACCAATTGTTCCGTTAAGCAATAAGGATATTGGTTTTTTACCTGGTGATGTCAAAGCTAAAATCGACCCATACATGGCTCCAATATGGGATAATCTCAAATTCATTAAGGAACAATTTTCAAATGACGATAAGATGTTGCTCAAAATCGATGAGCTTATCCGTACCGAAAAGATTGAAATTGCACCATTGGCCTTTATTAGGGGTAGAACAATTACCAAGATTTTCTTTATTGTCGACGAAGCACAAAACCTAACTCCTCATGAAATTAAAACTATAATCTCTAGAGCCGGGGAGCATACTAAAATAGTCTTTACAGGGGATATCTATCAAATTGATACGCCTTACTTAGATTCGGAAAGCAATGGTCTATCATACCTAATTGAGAATGCGAAAAAACACGGGCTCTATGCCCACATCACTTTACAAAAAGGTGAACGTAGCGAATTGGCTAACCTAGCAATTGAGTTACTTTAATGATGTTTTCTAAGCGCTCTAATGGCAATAAAAAAGCCTATCAGTGTCAATATTGCACTGAATATAAATGGAGCTCCTGGAAAATATAATCCATTATCCCTTTTAATAAAGTGAGCAAAAATGTAAGCCATCGCAAATGGGCCTAAAATTGCACCTAAACTTTGCATACTAGTTACAATACCTTGAATTTCACCTTGTGCATTTTCTGGAACTTGATTGGAAATAATGGTTTGCATAGATGGATTTCCAATGCCCGCCAAACAATAAGGAAGAATAAAAATCATCATCATTAACCCATTTGGTGCGAATGCAAAACACAAAAACCCGATGATATATAAAATGAGTCCCAATATAATTGCATTTTTATTGCCGATTTTCGGAATAATTATCCTAATCAATCCACCCTGTACAATAGCTATAGCAACGCCAACAATGCTTAATGAATAACCAATCATTGAAGAATCCCATTTGAATTTTTCCATCACATAAAACCCCCAATTAGATTGAACCGAATGGCTAGCTATGTAAAGCAATAGTAAAGCTAAAACCAAACCTATAATTGCTGGATATTTTGAGGCATTAACCATTGACCCAATAGGGTTGGCCCTTTTCCAAGAGAATTCTCTTCGTTTCTCTTTTGATAAGGATTCTGGCAAGATAAAGTAACCATATAGCCAATTCAAAAGTGCTAGGCCAGCTGAAATCATAAACGGCACTCTTAATCCCATGTTACTAAACAGTCCACCGATCATCGGACCAACAATAAAGCCCAATCCGAAGGCCACACCAACCATCCCAAAATTTTGAGCTTTCTTTTCTGGAGTACTGATATCAGCAATATATGCCATTGCTGTAGTGAAACTAGCCCCAGTAATTCCTGCAATAATACGCCCAATAAATAGCCAGGCCATTGTAGGAGCGAATGATAAAAAAATGTAATCTATCCCAAGGCCAAACAATGATATCAATAAAATAGGTCGCCTACCATATTTGTCGCTTAAACCTCCAACTACTGGAGCGAAAATAAATTGTGCAACTGCATAGGCTACCAACAGCAAGCCTCCGTATTCAGATGCTACTGCTAGAGGTTTTCCAGATAACTCTTTGATTAGGTTAGGCAAAACAGGAATGATAATTCCAAAACCAATACAATCTATTAAGATTGTTATAAATATGAAACCCAGGCTTGATTTTTTCTTATCCATATTGTAAAAGTATTAATTATAAACGAACGTTAGAATAATGTAGGAATTTGATTTACAGTCGCCCATCCTTCTTTAAGTTTTCCAACTCTAAAATCATTGACAACTTCGTGAGCAATTCTTGTCGGCTCAGGAATAAGGTGCCCCACACATTTTTTCATAATAGTTAGGCTATTTGAAAGACTCAGTCCATATCCTGGCGAAACATATACAGGCTTTGCATTATCCTTTGATCTTAATGCATAACCGATAGTGAGCTCTTGCTCAAAAACAGGACTAGCTGAATATTTTGCTAAACCAGGTTCTTCATAAAAACCGTACAAAGAACTTTTGGCACAGCCAATTGTTGCAATACCAGTTAGCAAGCCAAAGTGAGCAGCTATACCCATTCTACGTGGGTGTAAAATCCCTTGTCCGTCTAAAACAACAATATCTGGTTTTGTATTTAGCAAATCCCAAGCTTTCAATAATGTGGGAACTTCCCTAAAACCTAAATATCCAGCCTTATAAGGAAAGTTTGTTTCAGCGATAGTTAATGAATAAGATTGTAAGATTAGTTCTGGGTAAGATAGGACTACTATTGCTCCAAACATTTTTGTACTATTCTTATTATAAGAAATGTCAGCTCCAGCAATTGTATTAATTGTCGTATTGTCGGCAACTTCAAATTTTAGCTTTTTACGGAATTTTTCTTGCATCACCTTTGCCTCAGCAAAAGAAATTTTATTGTAATAATCAATCATCAGAATAGTTTCATTTGTGCGGAAAGGGGAGGTGTAGCATTGCCAAATACTGTTCGCCCACCATATTTCCAAGAGTTAGCTCTTTCATTTTGAATAAGCTCCTCAAAGTTTCCATTGGGAATAAAGTCGTTCTCAACTCTTGCCGCAACTTGGCTTAATGACCTGATTGCGCTACTTTTATCAGTATTTCCCAGCTTTGAACGATTTATTGCATTTTGAAGTGTTTCAATTGTTTCGTCATAGATTTTTATTGGAACAGGGAAGGGGTGTCCATCTTTTCCGCCATGCGCAAAAGAAAAACGTGCGGGATCTTTAAATCTTGAAGGATTCCCATAAATAACCTCACTTACCAAAGCTAACGACTGTAAAGTTCGAGGACCAAGACCTTCCAGTAGCAACAGATCATCAAAATTTGAGATATTGTTTTCTTGAGCCAACCAAAGTATAGCGCCTAAACGTTTCATATCAACATTTTCAGCTTTAACATCATGGTGTTTAGGCATTACCAGTTTTTTAATCTCAGCAATCATTCGATCTGGAGATTCGGCAGTCATATTTAGGATCGAAGCCTTTAATGGCATTGCATTCTTATCCGTTAGATTAAGAATATCTCCTTGATTTTGTCCGTATATAAAAGTATGTGGTTCTTCGGTAAACGATTTTAATGTTGAGGAATGCCAATGGTACCGGCGTGCGGTAGCATTAGTGTTGCTCATTCCTTGTTGAACAACAGTCCAATTCCCTTCATCACTTACTATAAAATTATGCTGATATAATTGAAATCCATCTTGAATGGCTGTATTATCAACTTTAGCACTCAGTTTACTATATCTAATTAAATTGTTGCTATTTAATCCGTTCCGATCTGCATAATGACCAAGTTCGACAGGGGTATGACGTGAATGTTTTCCTTTTCCACCACAAATATAAATCCCAAATTCCTTAGCATGTGGATTGATACTTCTTTTAAGCGCACCCATCACAGAAGTGGTTATTCCCGATGAATGCCAGTCCATTCCCATTACAGCACCAAGACTTTGAAACCAGAAGGGATCACTCATTCTGCTTAAAAACTCATCTTTACCTTTGTGAGCAATGATTTCTTCGGTTATTGCTAATCCCAACTTACCCATTCTTTCGGCAAGCCAAAGTGGTACATGTCCATAATGTAAAGGTAAATCAGCAGAGCCAGCTCTTTTCATAATACTAACAAATTTAGTAAAATTACTTTGATAACAAAACTAATTAAGAATTATTGAGATATAGCAGTTGCTGAAAGTATGTTTACTTTGTAATTTGTGTTTTTATAATGAACTACTTTCCTTGTGATCTGAAGTGAATCTTGGGGCTTAATTAATTTGTCCACTTTAATTTCTTCTTTTCCCGTTTGCGTACCAGCATTTGAGAAATAGGTAACCAGCAATTTCACATTTTTATAGGCTGTCATTGTAGCCTTGTTTTTGATACTCAAATAAATTAAAAAACCTTTATGAATGGCTTTAGTATTTTTTTCTGTTTCAATGTAAATCGGTCTAATAACTGCTCTTTTTGTGAAGGCGAGATATTTGTTCTTTATTGGATTATTAAGTTCGTCAGCTTTTAATGAATCTTTTTTCTGTTCAGGAGTTTGCCGCGGTTTTTCTGCCTGATTTGATTTAGAATTATTCGTGCAAGAACTAATCATTAGAGTGCACATTAGAAAGAGCATAATTAATTTATTTTTCATTGTGATAAAGATAAATAGTTTATCAGTATTTATCATAATGAATTAGAAGAAGGAGGTGTTCTTATTTATTGGTTAACATAATGTTAATTATTAAACGCTGATATAAAGTTCATGGATCATGGTTCATAGCCTGGATGGCTACTGGACTTGGTGTTCAAATTAAATGGAGCGTATTATGCTATTCCGAAGTAACTTAATATAATGTTAGACTAGAACTCGTTCAATTTTCTTTTTAGGTCTTGAACTTTGTCCAATCTATTTTTTCTAGTATAGATTTCGATTAACAGTTGAATTGTATTTCTATCATTGAGATTGATCTCATGAGCTCTTAGTAAGATAAATTCCGCTCTATTAATAAATGAGGTGAATTTCTGGTTATCTTTTGCTTTCAACGCTTCATTTGCATTGTTGATGTAAACTAGTCCCAATTGATATAGTGCATCGAAATAGTTCTGATCAATTTCTAATGCTTTTTTATAGGTCGTTTCAGCTGTAACGTTATTGTTTTTTTGTGATTGCTGAAGATATCCATAAAGGAATAATAAAAGCTTATTTCTCTTTTCATTACCAATTGAACCTTCGATTACCTTTAATGCATTATCATATTTCTCATTATCAAGCAGTAGATTAATGTAATCATTAGTTAATAAAGGATGATATGGATTAACTTTTAAACCATCTTCGAGCATTCTTATGGCTAATTCGCTTTCAAATTTAGAGGCGTATATATTTGCGGCATTCTGAAAAACATATGGATTTTTTACACCATTGTCTTTAGCTCTTTTAAAGTAATTTAGTGCTTCATCATAGTATTGAACGTTTTGTGCGCAGATAGCAACGTTTATGGCTAATGTGGTATCTAGCGGTAAAAAATCACTTACTGGCTTTAATAAATTGAATGCGTTGACAAAATCGTTTTGTTGGTAAGCGATATTCCCTTCAGCTTGTCTCTTAATAATGATGTTAAATGCAGCGGCTTTGGTCAACTGTGAATTAGCCTGAAATTTATCAAGCGTTGTTGCCTTGTTTAATGCTTCGATAGCCAAACCGTAATATTTGTCGGCATTATCATTATTACTATCAACTATTGCAATATAAGAACTTAAGTATGCTTTAATTGCCCATGTTTCTGGCCAATTTTTTGTCTTTTTATCGATCTGGGCAGCTTCAGCGGCTTTGATCCCCTCGCCTATTACTGTTAACTGTTTTTTAACATCTTCTTTGTTGGCGATGCTTGCCTGTAGTTTTCCTACGCTATTTCTTGCCAATTGTACCTGAGATTTTTGGGCATAAGATTTAAAACTGATCAAGAATACTAAAAGCAATATATATTTATTTCTCATATCGAATAGCTATAATGGCAAAAATAATAAAAAAAAGAGGGATAATTAATTTACCCCTCTAATCTTATATTCAAAAAGACATTTTAGTTTGTCTGTGTCGCTTTGAGTCTTGTGTTATATTCTTCGTAGGTTTTGGTATCACCTTTGAAAGCGTAAATTTTGGCTAATGTCTCTAAAGCTGGTGCATATTTCGGGTCAAGTTCCAATGCTTTTTTATAATATGGGAGAGATTGATCAATTAGGCCCATCATTTTTGCAGAAACGGCATCAAATTCTTTTACCTTTTTGGGATCAATTTTATCTCTTACTGCCTGTAAGGCAAAGGCTTGTTTAAAATAGGTATCGCCATATAGGTATTGAAAAAGTGCTTTTTTAGGATCTTTTACAATTAATTTATTTAAAAGCTCTTGAGATTTAGCGATATCGCCTCTTGCAATATAAATATCGGTTTCTATACCTACAAATTCAGGATCATCAGGATATTTTGCCAATGCTTCTTTGGTTAGTGCTAACGTTGCTGTAGTATCTTTCATATCATTTAATGCGATGGCAATGCTTTCAGAATAGAAACCTTTTGCATCAGGAACATTAAAAGCAATTACCTTTTTAAAGTTGCTAATTGCTTCAGGATATTTTTTCAAAATCTTAGCTGTTACACCAACATTGATATACATTGCTGTATCATTAGGATTAATAGCAAGTACCTCATTAAAAAGGGTATATGCTGTATTATAGTCTTGTTTTTTATAAGCTCTAACTGCTCTTCCGTTGATAGCATTACGTACATTAATTTTTGCTGTAGCAATATTATCTTTTTCAGTTCCTTTTGCATCTAGCTGAGTAGCTTTCTCTATTGCTTCTACTGCAATTTTTTGTTTTGCAATAGAGTTGTCGTTATTTACAGAGTCGGTAATCGCAATCGCTGAAGCGAACAATGCTCTATAAGACCAAGCATCAGGCATAACTTTAGATTTTTCATTTTCGATTGCAAGATCGGTATGTTTCAATCCATTGTTTAACGCAGCCATTGATTTATCAAAAGGTCTTTCTGCAGGATTAATTTGGAAGAAGTCCCATGCTTTCTTTGCTTCGGCTACTTCACTCTTTTGAGCATTTGCAAGTGTAGCCACACCTACTAATAATACACTTAAAAGTACTTTTTTCATGTTTTTATTTATTTTTTCGAAATTATATTAATTCTCTTCTTTTTCTTCTTCCGTATCAGAATTGTTATCTTTTTCCTGATTTTCGTCTGCTTCGGTATCGGTATCCACAGCTGTTTCTTCTGAAGCTATTGCTCCTTCTGTTTCATCTGCCTCTATTTCTTCATCCTCATGTTCTATTTTAGCGACGGACGCAATCTCATCGTTACCTTTTAATGTAATTAAGCGAACACCTTGTGTGGCTCTTCCCATCACTCTAAGTTCACTTACCACGATTCTAATTACGATACCAGATTTATTGATTATCATTAAATCATCTGCGTCTGTTACGTTTTTAATGGCTACCAATTCTCCGGTTTTATCGGTGACATTAATGGTTTTAACACCTTTACCGCCTCTATTGGTAACGCGATAATCGTCAATATCAGTACGTTTGCCATAACCTTTTTCAGATACTACCAGTACTGTTGCATCATCTTCATTAACAGCAATCATGCCAACTACTTCATCTTTATCATGCGCTAAGGTTACTCCCCTCACTCCCGTTGCGGTTCTTCCCATTGGTCTGACGGTACTTTCATTGAAACGAATTGCTCTTCCAGAACGCAATGCCATTACGATTTCACTGGTTCCGGTTGTTAAACTAGCTTCTAATAATTGATCTCCATCATTGATGTTTATGGCGTTAATTCCGTTTACACGAGGTCTAGAATAAGCTTCTAAAGAAGTTTTCTTAATGGTACCTTTTTTAGTACACATGATGATAAAGTTATTTTCAAGATAATCTTGGTCTTTTAGGTTTTTGACTTTAATATATGCCTTAACTTTTTCTTCTTTTGGTATGTTGATGATATTTTGTAACGCTCTACCTTTGCTCAGTCTGCTTCCTTCTGGAATTTCATACACTCTTAACCAAAAACATCTTCCTGCTTCGGTAAAGAACAACATATAATTGTGGTTAGATGCGATTAATAAATGTTCTATAAAGTCTTCATTTCTAGAATCGCTTCCTTTCGAGCCTTTTCCACCTCTGCCTTGGGTACGATATTCTGTTGCTGGTGTACGTTTGATGTATCCTTCATGAGAGATTGTGATTACTACTTCTTCATCCTCGATGAAATCTTCCATGCTCATGTCTTCAGCTGAGTGAACAATTGTTGTCCTTCTTTCATCGCCGTATTTTTCCAACATTTCGGCCAATTCATCTTTGATGATCTGCATACGCAAACGTTCATCAGCTAAAATAGATTTCAAATATTCGATGGTTTTCATCAGCTCTGCATGCTCATCTTTAATCTTATCACGTTCCAGTCCGGTTAACCTACGCAAGGTCATGTCTAAGATCGCTCTTGCCTGGATATCGCTCAAATTAAATTGTTCTATCAAACCAAGTCTTGCTTCTTCTGGTGTATTTGAAGCGCGGATTAACTTGATTACTTCTTCAATATGATCTAGGGCAATTAATAACCCTTCTAAGATATGTGCACGTTTTTCAGCTTCTGCCAGTTCAAATTTCGTTCTACGTACTACCACGTCATGCCTGTGATCAACGAAGTGGCGGATTAGATCTTTTAGGTTTAACATTTGCGGGCGGCCGTGCACCAGAGCAATATTATTTACGCTAAATGAGGTCTGTAAAGCAGTTTGTTTAAATAGATTATTTAAAACGATACTAGCATTAGCATCACGTTTAATTTCGTAAACGATACGAATACCATCTTTATTAGATTCGTCCTTGATATTAGAAATTCCTTCCAGTTTCTTTTCTCCAACCAACTCAGCTGTACGCTCAATCATTTGGGCTTTGTTAACCTGGTAAGGGATTTCGGTTACGATGATGGTTTCGCGATCTTTAATGGTTTCGATTTCTGCTTTGGCGCGCATTACGATACGTCCTCTACCAGTTTCAAATGCTTCTTGTACGCCAGAATAACCATAAATAATGGCTCCTGTAGGAAAATCAGGGCCTTTTACGAATTTCATCAATTCGGGAATGGTAATTTCTGTATTATCAATATAAGCAACGGTTGCATTAATTACCTCTGTAATGTTGTGTGGCGCCATATTGGTAGCCATACCTACTGCAATACCAGAAGAGCCATTGATTAATAGGTTTGGTACTTTAGCGGGTAATACGGTTGGTTCTTGCAGGGAATCATCAAAGTTCAGTTGGAAGTCAACGGTGTCTTTATTGATATCTGCCAACATATCTTCGGCAATCTTTTGGAAACGTGCCTCTGTATATCGCATTGCTGCAGGGGAATCTCCATCAATTGAACCGTAATTTCCTTGTCCTTCGACCATTAGATAACGCAAGCTCCATTCTTGGGCCATACGAACCATGGTCATATAAACTGAAGAGTCACCATGTGGGTGATACTTACCCAGCACCTCTCCTACAATACGTGCAGATTTTTTATAAGGTTTGCCACTTCCCAAACCGAGATCCAGCATACCGTATAATACTCGACGGTGTACTGGTTTTAGTCCGTCACGTACATCAGGCAGGGCCCTACTTACGATAACTGACATTGAATAATCTATATAAGCAGATTTCATCTGCTCGTCTATATTTATTGAAATAATTTTGTCGTTCTCTTGATTTTCTAAATCTTCTGCCATAAATAATAATGTTCGTTCAAAACGAATTTTAAATTAGGTTTTAGTATAACCTTGCGAATTTAATAAAATAACGACCAATGTGTATGTTTATGTGGAAAAGTTTTAATGGGTTGGGGTTGGAAGGTTGGAAGGCTGGAAGGTTGGAAGGTTCTGGGCGTATATTACAAGATGCTTTAACCTTTTGGAGATGTTGTTAATTGGTTCATTTTTGCTAAATGGTTGGAAGGTTCTAGGTGTATATTGGAAAATGCTTTAACATTTTGGGAGAAGTTTGGAGGGTTGAAGGTTGGGATCAGTAATCTACTTTTTTAAGCAATTGAACATGCGTAGAAGCATCATTTTTATAAAATATGTCTTCGAGGTAGGTTCGAGCAAGCTTCGAGGTAGCTATAAGGTAGCTATAGCGTTGGAAGGTTGAAGATCGGAAGGCTGGAAGGTTTATCAGGGAAGATGTGAGGTTTATCATGGAAGATGGATTACACCAATACTGGATTGTCCATGATGGGCAGTTTTGCAAATTTTAATACCTCAATGCTTGGAACGCCAAAATCTAGCACTACTTTGCCTGAGATCAAATAACAGCCTTTTCCACGAAAGGGATAAACGGGATTGCCATTGGGAAAATGTGTGGTATCAAAAAAATCACCATGTTGATCTATGAAGGTTCCGAACCACATTTTGGTATTTTTAATGGTATGGACTGTTTTATCACATACAAAATTGCCTACCATCTTTACGATTTTACCTTCGTATTGTTCGAGGTTTTTTGCGCAGACATCACCTCTGTATGCTGTTTTCAACAAATCGAACATGTTCAAACTAATGGGGAAACCTAGGATCTCCAGTTCTTGATAGGCATCTTCAAGCAAATGAGAATCTAAATCAGGCAATGTGTATGACTTTGATGGCATATGGAATAACTCTTTGCCGGCCACGATTTTAGTTTTATTGCCGAGGTAATTGTGTACCTCCCATAGCAATTCTTTTTTGTTTTTTCCCGTAAAACGTAAAGCTCCAATCCTGATTAATATAAGTGACTGTTCTAGTGTAAGATATGTACGTTTAATTAAATCTTCCAAGCTACTATAATTCCCATTTACTTTCCGTTCTGCGGGGATAAGTTCAATTAGTCTATTTTCCAATCCCTGAACTCCGATAAAGCCTAAATAAGCTTCGTTGGTCCTGATATTTACAGCGCTATCACTATTATTTACGCAAGGAAGATGAACTATGGCGCCAGTTTGTTGTAAGGCGTGCACATATACCCAGCGTTGATAAAAACCTCCATAATTATTGAGTACGGCCACCATAAATTCCATCGGGAAGTAGGTTTTAAGGTATAGGCTTTGGTAGCTTTCTACTGCAAAACTTGCCGAGTGTGCCTTAGAAAAGCTATAACCGGCAAAACTTGAAACCTGGCGCCATACTTCTTTGGTGGTCAGTTCATCGCGGCCAATGGCTTTGGCACAGTCAAAAAATCGTTGGACTAATTTATCGAATTCTATCTTGGCCCTATATTTCCCGCTCATGCCCCGCCTTAAAATATCGGCATCAGCCATATCCAGGCCAGCATAATGGTGACAGATTTTGATTACATCTTCCTGATAAACCATTACCCCAAATGTATCCTTCAGTTCTTGTTCCATTACAGGGTGTAAATAATTAACATCCTTTGGATTATGATAACTTTGAATATACATTTTCATCATACCAGAACTGGCAACACCTGGCCTAATGATGGAACTTGCGGCCACTAAGGTAAGGTAATCTTCACACTGCAGTTTTTTGAGCAATTGTCGCATTGCGGGAGATTCGATGTAAAAGCAACCGATTGGCGTACCTGCTCGAAGTTGTGCATTTAATTTAGGGTCTTCTTTGAAAGATTTAAAATCATGGATATCAACCCGCTCCTTTTTGTTCTCCAGCACCAACTTTACGGCTTCTCTAATGTGCCCTATCCCCCGCTGGCTTAAGATATCATATTTATCCAAGCCTATCGCTTCTGCTTCGTACATATCCCATTGTACGGTAGGCATTCCTTTTGGTGGCAAATCGAGCGCGGTATAATAAGTAATGGGCTCTTCGCTGATTAGAATACCTCCCGCATGGATGGAACGTTGATTGGGCATATTTTTCATCATGCCATTGATGTACATGATTTTAGCGAATGTTGGGTTATCTGCATTGAACCGGTCTTTGGTAGGATCGGTAAAATCGTCTATTTCACTTTTGGGAAGACCCATTACCTTACCAATTTCCCTGATGATTGCACGGTCTTTGAAGGTGCTCATTGTTCCCAATAAGGCCGTGTGGTTACTTTGGTAGCGTTTAAAGATATAATCTTGGATGTCTTCTCTTTCATCCCAACTAAAATCTATGTCAAAATCAGGCGGTGAAGTTCGTTTATGGTTCAAAAACCTCTCGAAATAAAGGTCAAGATCAATTGGGTCTACATCTGTTATTTTAAGGCAATAGGCTACGATACTATTTGCTCCAGAGCCTCTGCCCACATGATAGTATCCTTTGCCCATTGCATAGGTAATTACATCCCAGGTGATCAGGAAATAAGCACAAAAATTAAGCTCGGCAATTACTTTGAGTTCATTTTTTATTCTCTTTATAGCTTCTTTATTACTCTTGCCGTATCGATAGGCTACACCTTCCATGGCGAGTTTGGTTAAGAGCGCCAAATCATCGGCTGCATTACCGGTAAAGGTCTTTTTGTTCTTCCTGCCAAAGGTATAATCGTCCATACAACAGCTATCCAATAATTTTTGGGTATTGTGCACTATAAAATCATAGGCGCCAAATTTCTTTTTGAGCTGCTCTTCTGGAATGAAAAACTCATCTGCGCTGCAATGATCTTCTTTGGTTAATTTCCCCAAGACGGTACTTAAACCTATGGCTGTCAGGTATTGATGCAATCTGTATTCAATTTTATCTTTAAATGTCACCGGATGTAAAACCACTATTTTCTCTTTGGGGCATGGTAATGGTTTGCCTGCTATTTTATTGAGTTCATTTGCCTTAATGCCCATATATTCATTTTCTTTTAAATCGACTTGTTTGCCATAAGGATATATGGAATAAGCATTTTCAAAGTAAGGGGCTACATTTGGCAAAGGCAATTCTTCGAGGTTATGAAAGGTCAGGAAATCATTCAATTCTTTCATGCCTTCCTTGTTTTTGGCAATGCCGATATATAAAAGTTGGTGATTGCGTCTAAATTCTATTCCAACAATTGGCTTGATCTGATAGGCAGGTTTTATCTTACCATTGGCATCTTCCTGATCAAACGCTTCCTGTCTGCACAGCCTAATCAGTTCCATGCAACCAGTGGAGTTATTGATGTCGGTAAGCACCAGCTGATGGATGTTTTTCAACCTTGCCTCGGCAATTAGGTCTTTGATTTCCATGGTGCCGTAACGGAGACTATATTGGGAGTGTACGTTGAGGAACATTTTTTTTGGGGGTTGATGGTTCAATTGTTCATTGGTTCATTGGTTGGTTCATGGTTCATGGTTGATGGTTCATGGGTTGGATGCTTAGCAGATGGTTCATGGTTCATAGTTCATGGTTCATAGGTTGGATGTATAGGGAAACTTCATGGGCTGATAGCTGATGGTCAATGGTCGATGGGTTGGATGGTTAGCAGATGGTTCATGGTTGATGGTTCATGGTTTGGATGTATAGGGAAACTTCATGGCTGATAGCTTATGGTCGATGGTCAATGGGTTGGATGCTTAGCAGATGGTTCATAGGTTGGATGTATAGGGAAACTTCATGGCTGATGGCTGATGGTCAATGGTCGATGGGTTGGATGGTTAGCAGATGGTTCATGGTTCATGGTTGATGGTTCATGGTTTGGATGTATAGGGAAACTTCATGGCTGATGGTCAATGGTCGATGGGTTGGATGCTTAGCAGATGGTTCATGGTTGATGGTTCATGGTTCATGGTTTGGATGTATAGGGAAACTTCATGGCTGATAGCTGATGGGTTGGATGGTTTGGGATTTATCTTCGGAATTTTCGGGTTTGCTGGTTTTCGGGTTGTTTTGCTGGTAAGACGGTGGCCAATCTGATGGCGTCGGTTCCGTATCTGCTTCTCATTTTATCCATACTTTGGTAGAGGTTATAGATCTTTTCTGATGGGCCATACAGTCCGATTTGTTCGTGGCCACTTACCAAATGTGATAGTTTTACTCCAACCAGGCGTAGCAGCATCCTTTTATGGTATAATTTATCGAACAGTTCTTTTGCTTTTGCAATTAAAGTTGAGTCTAGTGAGGTATAAGGGATTTTAGCCTGTTGTGTTACGGTTTCAAAGTTTGCATAACGGATGGTTACGGTAATGCAGGCTGTTAATTTCTGCTTCTGCCTCAATTCAAAAGCCAGTTTGGTAATCATATCGGTTAAGATGATCTTCATGCCGGCCACATCCATGCTATCGCTATCGAAAGTGGTCTGTTTACCTATGGATTTCTGTTCACGGTAAGGGATTACTGCCGAATTATCTATCCCATTGGCTTTTTGCCAAAGACTAAGTCCGTTTTGTCCTAAGATCTTAAACATTAGATCTTGGGGTATCTGCGTGAGTGTATGGATCTTTCTGACACCCATTTCGCTCAGTTTAATAAAAGTAGAGTCGCCTAATCCGGGGATTTTTTTAATGGACAATGGGTTTAAAAAAGGTTGTACTTCCAGTTTTTCGATCTGCCTTTCTCCATTGGGCTTACATTCATTGGTAACCATTTTAGATACGGTTTTGTTGATGGACAGTCCGAATGAAATGGGGAGTCCAATTTGCTTTAAAACAGATTGTCTTAACTCATGGGCAAATTTCATACACCCGAAGAAGCGATCCATTCCGGTCATATCTATATAGTGTTCATCAATGCTTGCTTTTTCCAGGACGGGCACTTTTTCTTGGAGTAACTCGGTAATCTGGTGTGAATATTTACTATAATCTTCCATGCTTCCCTTTACGAATATGGCATGTGGGCAAAGCTGGCGGGCCATTCTGCTTGGCATTGCAGCATGAATACCGAATTTACGAGCTTCATAACTACAGGAAGCAACTACTCCCCGATCAGACATGCCACCAATAATTACAGGTTTGCCCGCCAACTTAGGATCTTTCAGGATCTCTACGGACACAAAAAAAGCATCCTGATCCATGTGTATGATATGTTTATCGCCGAATTCCATAATAACTTAGACAAATGTAATACTAAATATGTTAGTATTTATAGCGAATTACTAACATATTTAGTAGTGCGAAAGTTCGTTCCCCTCGATTGCATTATAGCTTAAAGCTGAAAGACTAAAGCTTAAAGCCTGGGTGCTTAGGTGGGGCGGTTATGGATTAAAGAACAAAGATCGAGGATTAAAGACCAGGGGCATAAGTTGGGCGGTTATGGATTAAAGAACAAAGATTAAAGCTAGGAAAGGTTATCTTAGTCTTGATAATTGTTATATTTGCATTGCGTTGTAATCTACCGTTCGGAAAGATTAAAAAGATCACCTATTCTATAACCTTATAGCGACCTTATAGCGATATTGCTATAGTCATTCTATAGTGTAGGTGTAGTGTAGGTCCAGTGTAGACCCAGTGTTCCACTAGCCGAAAGCTTTAAGCTGAAAGCTGAAAGACTAAAGCTTAAAGCCGTGGTGCATAAGTTGAGCGTTCATGGATTAAGACTAGAGGCTTAAAGCTGAAAGACTAAAGCTTAAAGCCTGGGTGCATAAGTTGAGCGTTCATGAGCTGAAGGTTAAGTTAATGAAAGCTTGACGCCTAGCGTATGTATAGTCAATATATCTTCCGGACTTTCGGACTTTTATTTTAATTCGAAGCTTCCAGCTAGGGCTGCTTTAGCGCTTGAAGGGCCTATAAATACTTGGACTTTACCTTTTAGGGCTTCCATTTCATCGGTTTTTGGATTGTAGTGCTGGATGTCGGTGGTTTTTAAGGTGAAGGTGATTGATCGCTGTTCGCCCTTTTTAAGGTTGATGCGTTTGAAACCTTTGAGCTCTTTTAAAGGCATCCCCGCTCCTTCCTGTTTAATGTATAGCTGCGCTACTTCAACACCATCATAGTTTCCGCTATTTTTGAGAATAAAACTGAGCTGTAATGGGGATTTATTGGTCAGTACGTTGGCTGACAACTTCAAGTTACTGTAAGTGAAATTAGTGAAGCTGAGTCCAAATCCGAAGGGATAAAGTACGGGTTTGGTTACATAACGATAGGTTTTTCCTGCCATGCTGTAGTCTTCAAATGCCGGTAAATCTGTAATCGACCTATAAAAAGTAATGGGCAATCTTCCTGCAGGGTTATATTTTCCTATCAATACATCGGCCAATGCCGCACCACCCTTTTCGCCACCATACCAAGTTTCTACGATAGCGTTCAAGTGCTCGTTCTCCCAGTTAATGGACAAAGCGCTTCCATTTAACAAGACCAGTACAATTGGCTTTCCAAGCTTTTTAAGCTCCTTTAAGAGGTCGGTCTGAATGGTGGGCAGGTTTAAATCTGTTTTATCGCCACCTAAAAAGCCAGGTACTTTAACCTTAAGGTCCTCTCCTTCCATGCGTGGGGAAATACCACCAACGAATACGATTACTTCTGCTTTTGCGGCGATGGACAGGGCTTCTTGGAATTCCTTCTGACGGTTGTAACCAGGTGTATCGATCACGTTGCAGCCTTTAGCGTACATTACATTTGTTTTTGAAAATCTACTTTTTATTCCTTCCAAAGGCGTTACAATGTGCTTCGGCTCACCATTATAATTACCTAACAAGATCTCGGCATCATTTGCATTGGGGCCAATTACAGCTAGGTTTTTAATGTTGCTATTGAGTGGTAAGGTATGCTGGGCATTTTTTAACAGCACAATAGACTCACGTGCCATCTGTAGCGCCTGTTGTTGGTGGGCCTCATTGTTGACTACACTATAAGGGATTTTCGAATAGGGATTAGATTCTTCACTATCAAAAACGCCCAGTTTAAATTTCGCCCTCAATAATCTTGCAACTGCAGTATCCAGTTCGCTTTCTTTCAACAGTCCTTGTTCTATTGCGGGGATGACCGCTTTTCCATATCCCCAACACTGGTTATCAGCTCCAGCTTTAATGGCCTGAGCAACCGCCTCTACACTATCTTTTGCAGTTTTATGGAACATGAAGAAGTCGTACAATGCTCCACAGTCGGTCGCTACAAAACCTTTAAAGCCCCATTTTTTACGTAAGATATCATTTAGTAGAAAGGCATCACTACAGCAAGGCTCTCCGTATAAGCGATTGTATGCACACATAAACGAATATACATGGCCCTCTTGTGCCAGCATTTTAAAGGCGGGCAAATAGGTTTCCCAAAGGTCTCTTTTATTTGGTTTAGCATCAAACTCGTGTCTACTGGGCTCAGGACCGCTATGGACGGCAAAATGTTTGGCGGTAGTAATGGTCTTGAAATATTTGGGATCATCGCCCTGCATGCTTTTAACAAAGGCAACTCCGAGTTTTCCTGTTAGGTATGGGTCTTCGCCGAATGTTTCATGTCCGCGGCCCCATCTTGGGTCCCTAAATATATTCACATTTGGAGAGTAGAATGTAAGGCCTGTATAGATCTTTCTATTGCCTTCTCGGACAAACTGGTGGTGTTTTGCGCGTGCTTCATCACTTACAGCCACACCCATTTTAAAAATACTCGCTTCGTTAAATGTAGCGGCCAGTCCGATGGGCTGAGGAAATGAAGTGGCTAAACCCGCACGTGCGACACCATGAAGGGCTTCATTCCACCAATCGTATGCGGGAATTTGCAATCGATCTACCGCCGGTGCATTGCTGTTCATTTGTGAGGCTTTTTCTGTTAGGGTCATCCTTTTGAGCAGATCATTTACCCTATTTTCGAGTGGCAATTGTTGATTTAAGTAAGGTAGTGGCTGTGCAAAGCAGTTTGCAGCTGCTAAAAGAAAGATGAAGGTTATTGATTTTAGGTGCATGTGATGTTTTCAGTGTTGACTTAGCAATTTTACGTTTTTTTGTTGGATTAAGAGTTGGAAGGTTAGCAATGTTGAGAAGATAAAGGTTGGAATGTTGAAAAGTTGGAATGTTGAAAGGTTTGGTGTGTTAATTTTAGGTTAGCAAATAATTAATTCCCTTATAAATCAGTTGAGTACGGGATTTGATAAAAAAAACTTTGCATGGGATTAATCAGAACCCTATATTTGCACCACTTTAAAGGAAACGAGATAGTTTTATTCAAAGTAGATTCCGTAGCTCAGCTGGTAGAGCATTACACTTTTAATGTAGTGGTCCTGGGTTCGAATCCCAGCGGGATCACGAAAGGCGCAAGAGATTGCGCCTTTTCTGTTTAAATACCATGAAAAAACGCATTTCACTATAAATTTCAGGTCAATGTAAGGCATCGGAAACCATTCTCTATGGTGCCCAATCTGGTGCCCTATTTTATTTTTTAAATTTAGGGCACCACGAAACCAAAAGATATCGTTTCTGGCCAATTTGAATAAGAGCAAAACGTTGCTCGGAGCAATCCGAAAATTTAATGTTTTACCTAAAGAAATTGAGTGATGAAAAGCAATCAAACATTGGCAATCCTGTTCTGGCACCGAAAATCAAAAGCTGACGCTAGTGGTTATGCCCCTGTTATCTGTCGGTTGACAATCGACGGCATTGAAGAAGAATTCTCTACGTCGAAGAAAGTGCACGTGGACGGATGGGATATTGAGAATAAGAAAGCTGTTAGTGGATTGAACTTCAAAACAGTGAATTCTGAATTGAACACCATCAAGGTCAGCCTGGAATCCTACTTTCTGGTTTTGAGAACGCAATACGAGGTTGTGACTCCCCTAATGCTGAAAAATGTCTACAAAAATATTGCGCCTGAACTTAACAAAGATTTACAAAAATCTGAGGAAGCTAAGGTGCCAACTTTAATAGAACTGTCTACTCACCACATTTCGGAATTCGAAGAGCTTGTCAAATTAAAAAAGAGATCAGCCGAAACGCTCAAACAGTGGAGAGCTACGGAGAACAAGCTTAAGGAATTTCTTTTATTTGAATACAAAAAAGATGATGTCGCCCTCTCCTCCATCGAGTATTCATTTGCTCCAAAATTCCACAGATATCTAACGGTCACGAGAGTTGAAAAACTTGGTGAGGCGGCTGCGATGAAGCAGATTAAAAACACAAAACAGATACTCAGTATCGCTGTATCAAACAACTATATACAAAAGAACCCTATCGAGAATTTCAAGTGTGGGACTGAAGAGCCAGTAATACCGCCATTGGAAATTGAAGAGGTAGAAAAAATGTGGAAAAAGGAAATCAAAATTGAGCGCCTGGAAAAAGTTAGGGACGCATTTATTTTTCAATGCTTCACAGGTTTTGCTTATCAGGACATCTATAACCTCACCCCTGATCACATTGTTAAAGTTGGTATTTATGGGGATAGATGGCTTGTTAAAGAACGCGGGAAAACTGGCGTTACGGAGTCGGTACCTATACTCCCGATTATAGAAGAATTGATTGAGAAATATAAAAATGATCCGTACTGCTTAGCCAACAGTTGTTTGATTCCGGTCAATAGCAATTATCGGTATAACTGCTATTTAAAGGAGTTAGCGGATGTGTGCGGACTTAAAAGAGACCTTAATACTCATTTGGCAAGACATACGTTTGCAGATATTATGTTGAACGTGCTGGATTTTCCCTTAGAAGATGTAAGCAAAATGCTCGGACATAAATCTATCAGGACTACTCAAAGATATGCAAGGGTTAAAAAACGCAGGATAGGAAATAGAATGAGAGATGCAAAGGGTCTGATTTTTGATGAGAATGGGAAGTTAAAACTATTGTCAGTAGCATCTTAAAATTCGAATTTGCTAATCTGATAAGTACCGATCAGCAGGAATACTTTGAACATTTAAATCGCTTTTTATTGCTTATTAAACCTATAATCGAGGATTTTGAAAGTAAAAAAATTATTTAATCTGGCATTAAAAAACAAGGTGATTTTCGATTAAATCACCTTGAGCAGATTATAATAGAACGAAAGATTTGGCAGATATAGAAAATTTCGATACATGTCATTTACTACACAATGAAGACAAGTTCCAGCCATCACCTAAAAGGCACTCCTTCTATTAATGGCTTAAACCTAAAAATATAATAGGGGGCCTTTGCTTTATTTAAACCATTATTAAAAGCACTACCTAAATGAACTTGAGCTGCTGAAGCATACATGTAACCATCGGCAGCATTGTAACTTACACCATCTGGCCATAATAACTGATCATCTTTAACCAACTTACGGACTGATCTATCCTTTGCCAATATCACATCCACACTACTGGTTTCTAAAGCCGTTAAATACAGATTTCCGGCTCCATCAATACTTAAGCCACCATTATTTGGTTTAGCAGAATAAGTTTCTACTAGTTGATCAAGAGCAGTGGCTGAAAGTTTTTGGTTCAACAGCTCCTCAAATTTTAATCTGTAAACCTTGTCGCCGTTTAAAGGGCCGTAATATAACCATTCAAAATTCGCATCCGCAGTGATACCATCAGCGCCAACTAAAAGATTTTTCCCTTTTACAGCCAATGGCTTTCCGTTGAATACGGTTGGCGAGTTTTGTGGCAAAGTGCTTCGCGTTCCTTCCAGTAATCGTCTGGTGGCTCCTGTTTTCATATCCACAACAATTAAAGCCGCCTTACTGCCATCGCCACCATTGCCTATACCTTCATCGGCAATTATAAAAACACCATGTTTGGTATCAACCACCATATCATTAGGCTGTGAAGTTGCGGCAAGTGCAGCGGCTGGCAGGTAATAGATTCTCTCTAATTGATTGGTTCTGGTATTCCAACCTACGATTTTTGGCGTGATGGGATTGCGTTGCCCCATGTCTAACATCCAAATGATGCCATTTACATCATTTCTAATTCCCAAAACGTTGCTTAGGTAATGATCGTCAGTTGATCTCGGCGTGTTCCATTCCAAATTGGGGAAAGGCGTGCTTTTTTTTGTTGTGGCATCATACTTCATCACCCTTATTTTAGGGTTAAAAAATGGATGATTGCTGTAAACCAATTCTCCCTTTGGCGTAAAAGCGATATTGCCAACTGCATCATTTACTATTGCATACAATTCTGACTGTTGTATTTTACCATCCCATTCTTTAATTTCGGTAGCAGCGTTTTCTTTTTTATAGTAGTTATCGGTACCGTTTATCCAATCCATCCTGGCAGGTGCAAAAAAATCTATATCTAAAGTATTGTCTTCTAAAGCGGTAAAACTATGTGGTACATTTGGTGGAATAATTATGCCTTCACCAGCTTTCACAATGGTTTCCTTACCATTAATCAGTACGCTCACACTGCCATTGGTAATCAGCGAGTATTGTTCATTGGCGTGTTGATGTGTGGGCACAACAGCACCTTTTTTATAGGTAAAATAGCCAATTGTACCGGCTTCGCCAGAGATACTTGCACGGGCTAATAATTCGTTAACTGGTTTAGCGGGCAAATCTTTAAAAGAAAAGTGTTGTACCTGTTGCGCCTGAGCAGAAATGGCGAGAAGCCCAATTAAGCCTAAAAAAATCTTTTTCATATTTTGGTATGGATAAATTAGATTTTCAACCTAAAGATTTGATAGGGATAGCTTGTTTTATTTTGGTTTTGATGGAACCAGGGCATATACTGGATTTGCGAGCAGGAAATGTAGAGATAGCCATCGCTCGAGATACTGTAACTATCTGGCCATTTTAGGCGTTCATCATCCTGAACCAAGGTCTGCATTTTAAGATCAGGAGTAATTTTTACAATACTATTTTTCTCCAGATCACCTACATACAGGTTCCCATTTTTATCAAAGATCATCCCATCTGTGGTTACAAAATCGCCCAATTTTTCAACGCTTTTATCCACGTTTTCGTCAGTTGTCGTGAAATCACGTAGCAGTTCGGTTTTTACGCGGTACAATTTATTGTCGGTAAGTGGCTTGTAGTACAAATAAGCCAGATCTGGAGTCAATGCAATTCCATCAGCATTTACTTTTAGTGCAGTGCCATCGCCTTTTAACAGTGCTTTACCCAAAGGTGAAAACTTGTAGTTAGCATCTGATTTTACTGTGGGCGATTGGCCAAGCACAAACCTCGAAGCGCCATTTTTTGTGTTCAACACCACAATACCGCCGTTGGATGAACTGGTCAGATAAGCAAAACCGTTTTTATTGTCTATTCGGATATCATTGAGGTAAACGTTTTTGCCAGCCACATTTTCCGGAAAACGATAAATGCGCTCGATACTATCAGTAGCCAGATTAATTTTCAGGATTTTGTTGCTTTTTTGGTAAACTTCTCCTAGTCCAATTCCAGCAGCATCAACCACCCAGAGATAACCTTCATCGTCTGATACTACAGATTGCACACATACAAATTTGTTTAATCCATCTTCTCCCTTTTTAAAACTGTTCCATGCTGCATTTGGATATGGAACGGGCTTACCATTTTTTATTTCAACTACAGAATAGCTATGCCGATCAAGCCAATAGGGATAGTTGGTAAATAAACGTCCATCGCCCGCAATGGCAACACCCGTAAGTTGATAAGTACTATCCGCAAAAACTGCTTCTAACAAGGGTGTTTGCAATGCTGATTTGTTGGATGTATTTGTTTTTGGGCTTTGGTTACAAGCACCTAAAAAGATGCTCACCATTGACATTAAGAATATTATTAATTTTGTTTTCATTTGTTTATATTATGATTTAAAATTTCATTTTTAGGATTTACTAGTGTTTCCAATTGCACCGTCTAAACTATAGGCATTCGAACTCATAAATTGGAACAATAAGGCTAAAAAGCCAATGTGTATCAACTGAGAAGGCAAAGCATCCCAATTCTCTATTAACGTAGTACCAAGTATAAGTGCCAGTAGAGAAAGTGCCGCCACTAGTATGGCCTGCTTGGTTAACATTCCGAAAATTAACAACAGACCAACTGTAAACTCAATTATTGGAAGTGCATAACTAAACGCAATGACCAAGAGTTTAGGTAGCATAGATTTTTCGAAACTTGTTACCATCCAAGCACTAAAGGCCTGCAGTTTCGGTAGGCGCACCAATCCATGACCGAAGAGACTAAGCCCTACGCCCAAACGTAGGATAAGATAGCTTAATTTGTCCATCACTATTCGATTAAATTTGAACTACTATTTTACCAACAGTTCTACCTGTTTCTTGCTGCAAATGCGCTTGTTTCATCTCAGCAAATGGGAATATTTGTGCTACAATTGCTTTAATTTTACCTTTTTCAAGTAAGGACGCAATCTGCTGCATATCCTCACCATTTGATTGTACAAGGATGAAATAACCATTTACGCCTTTAGCTTTCGCTTTTTCGGTAACTGCCTCATTTAATCCTGTTGGGATACTGATTAAGCTTCCGCCCTTTTTGGTAATCAAAATAGAGTGATCGATGTTATCGCCACCGATGGTATCCAATACAAAATCGAATTCTTCAGGATGGTTTTCCCAATCATAATTGTGGTAATCAATATGTGCATCTGCCCCCAAGCTCAACACAAAATCTTTGTTTTTAGCAGATGATGTTCCAGTCACCACAGCACCCAAATGTTTTGCAAGCTGTACGGCAAAATGGCCAACCCCGCCTGCGGCAGCATGCACCAATACTTTTTGTCCGGCTTGTACATTTGCATTTTTAACCAATGCCTGCCAAGCGGTTAAGGCAACTAACGTACTTGCAGCGGCTTCTTCAAAAGAGATATTTGCTGGTTTAACGGTCAATTGATTTTCTGGTGCCACTACATATTCCGCATAAGCTTTACCATGACCAGGAAAGTTGACCATCCCAAAAACCTCATCGCCTACTTTAAAACTGGTTACTGCAGTGCCCACACTTTCTACTACGCCTGCGATGTCCCAACCAATTATAAGTGGGTTTTCTGTTTTTATTCGTCCATAAACCCCCTTGCCTGCACGGGTTTTTACATCTACCGGATTAATACTAATCGCTTTTACTTTGATCAATACTTCTGTTGCCGCAGCTACAGGTTTTTCAATTTCAGTGTAAACTAATTGGTTAACATCTCCTGGCTGTTCTATAATAATTGCTTTCATGTTTATAATTGTTAAATTTATACAGCAAAGATATACCGAAATCAATAACTTGAATAGTATAAATCAGCTATAATTCAGTACATTTGTACGCAAATTTTGATCAGATGAACAGAGAACAAATTTACCAGCCCTTCGAAATAGTTTACAAAACATTGGATAAATGCCCAAAATTAGAGCATCAGCATAGTTTTTTTGAACTGGTATATGTTTTGGAGGGAAAGGGCATACAGTGTATCAATGAGCATCAGTTTAAATATCATGCAAACCACATGTTTTTGCTCACACCAGGCGATTGCCATCGCTTTGATATAGAAGAAACGACTACCTTTTTCTTTCTTCGTTTTACGGATATTTATTTTAAGAACAGTGGCCTTTCTGCAAAGTACATTGCCCAGTTAGAATATATCCTACAACATGCAAACCATCGCCCAGGCTGTATCCTTAAAAATCAGATCGACAAAACATTGGTTCGCCCAATAATTGAAGCCATAGTAAGAGAGAAAGAAAATCAGGATGTAAATAATCAGGAACTGATATCGCAATTGGTAAATACGCTGATTGTGGTTGTGGCAAGAAATATTGCCAAGTACCTACCAGAAACGGTAAATGAGTATACTGATGAGAAGATTTTGCAAATTTTGCAGTATATCCAGCACCATGTTTACGAACCTGGGAAATTACGGTCTGAGGTTATTGGAGCACATTTTGGATTATCTGCGCACTACCTGGGCAAATATTTTAAAAAACATACCGAAGAAAATCTGCAGCAGTACATTAATAAAAGTAGACTGACCTTGGTAGAACATCGCCTAAAACACAGCGATCTTCGTATTAATGAAATTGCGCATCTGTTGGGTTTTACCGATGAAAGCCATGTGAACAAATTTTTCAAAAAAAACAATGGGATCAGTCCTTTGGCCTATCGAAAAAACAGCAGGCAAGCGGCAACAGCTGTGGCAAACTAATTTTAATTAGCCAAGCGCTCTTTATACTGTACTGGAGTTACCCCCACCACTTTTTTGAACAATCGGGTAAAATAAGAAGGGCTTTCAAAACCAAGTCCATAGGCAATTCCAGCAACATTTTCGTTAGAACTTAGTAACTGGTTTTTTGCCTCTTTGATCAAGTGAATGTGGATATGATCTAATGCGGTTTTACCAGATTCCTGTTTTAGCACGTCGCTCAGATATCGGGTAGAAAGAAACAGTTCTGCCGCAAGGTAGTTTACCGTAGGCAGGCCATGTTTTTGGTGTGTCCCTTTTTCGAAATAACTGCTCAGCACCTGTTCAAATCTTTTAACCGTAGTACCGGACACATTGAAACTTCGATCGATAAACTGCCTTTTATAAAAACGATCTGAATACTTTAATACAGAATCAATATGCGATAAAATGATCTCCCTACTAAATTCGTCTGGATTGGTTTCATATTCCGCCCTTATTTTATCATATAATTCCCAAAGGATAGTTTCTTCTGTTGGCGACACATGAAGGGCCTCATTGATCTCATATTCGAAATATCCATATTTTTTAATTTGCTCATGCAATGGATGCCCGTTAAAGTAATCTTCATGTATAAAAATGAGAAAGCCCTTTTCTGCAAATTGTACATTGCTCACCTCGATAATCTGCCTCGGCTTCATAAAAACCATCGAGCCATTGCTGTGATCATATTTGGTCTTGCCGTATAAAACATGACCAGATTTGATCTTTTTCAACGCGATCATATAAAAATCACCAGTAAACCTGGCCTCCCCAACCGAGTAGGTCATCAGCTCCTTACAGGTCATTAAACTGATCAACGGATTTTTTGGAGGTTCGAAACCACTTTTTTGATGTAATTCTGAAATGCTTTTGTAGTGGTTGATCTTTTCCATTGGGATAATTTCTGATGAGCTGCAACTAATATATTGGCGGCACAAATTAAAGAATAAATTTTAAGATCCCAGCTTTCGGTATTCTGTGCTATTCTTCAGCTGATATGGATTATTCGACCGGCAAAGCTCCCCATACCTTTGACTTATCAAATAACAACAACGATTTAAAAACAATCAAAATCATGAAAAAGACAATATTTATTACAGGCGCATCAAGAGGATTTGGAAAACTTTGGGTAGAAGCTTTATTACAACGTGGAGATCAGGTAGCTGCCACTTCCAGATCGGTTGAGGCTTACAAAGAACTATCTACACAATATCCAGATCAGTTTCTACCATTGCAATTAGACATTACCGATAGAAATGCGGTTTTTGAAGCAGTGCAAAATGCGAACAATCATTTCGGAAAGTTAGATGTAGTCATCAACAATGCAGGCTATGGTCTATTTGGTGCTATAGAAGAAGTAAGTGAAAAAGAGACCAAAGACATTTTCGAGGCCAATGTATTCGGCACACTGTGGGTAACACAAGCTGCCTTAACGATATTAAGGGCGCAGGGTTCTGGTCATATTATCCAATTATCTAGTGTATTAGGGGTATGGACTTTGCCAACCTTAGGTATTTATAATGCTACCAAATTTGCGGTTGAAGGTTTAAGTGAAGCCTTGGCCAGCGAAGTAAAAGACTTTGGCATTAACGTAACCTTGGTAGAACCAAATGGCTACACTACAGATTTCGGTGGAACATCTGCTGTACAAAGCGCGGCAAACCCGGCATATGATGATGTAAAAGCAACATTGGGCCATACTGAAGGTTTGTTACCGGAAGATTATGGAAAGCCAGAAGCTACAGTACCAGCTATTTTAAAATTAATTGATAGTGCCAATCCTCCATTGCGCTTATTCTTAGGCAAACTTGGCTTGCCAAAAACCAAAAGAGTATATGCAGAGAAATTGCAAACTTGGGCATCATGGCAAGAAGTCGCTGATGCCGCACACGGATAAATAGTATAATAATAACCATAAATAGTTCAGATTTACAAATACACAAATGAAAAGGCAAAACATCAACTACTTACACATCAGCACAATATTGGCGTTTATATTGATCCCCCTTGGAGGATTAACAACAGACATCTATATACCCTCATTGCCAGCCATGTCTAAGGATTTGAATGTGCCCATACAATCTGTACAACTATCCCTATTGCTATTTATGGTTAGTTCTGGTTTAAGCCAAATTTTTATTGGCAGTTTGCTAGACAGCTTTGGCAGGTACCGCATCAACATTATAGCCTTAATTATTTTTTCTGTAGCCAGTTTTGTCATTGCCTCCGTACCAAATATTCACCTCATCTATGCCATGCGCATCATACAAGGAATTACAGTATCATTGATCATTGTAGGTAAACGGGCATTTTTTGTAGATATGTTTACTGGCCAAAAACTTAAACATTACACGAGCTTATTCTCTATTGTGTGGGCAGCTGCACCAATAATAGCACCGTTTATTGGTGGCTACTTACAAGTCCATTTAAATTGGCAGGCTAATTTTTATCTGTTATCATTACTTACAGCGGTAGTGTTGTTGTTCGAGATACGTTACACGGGCGAATCTTTACAAACCTTTCAAAAATTTGATAGGGAGGTCATAACCAATATTTACAAAAAATTGCTTGGCTCGGCAGATTTTGGTTTAGGCCTAGTAATCATCGGACTTAGCTATTCGCTCCTAGTAATTTATGGAATGGTTAGTCCGTTTTTCATAGAAGCTATATTTAGGCAAAGCCCGATAGTAACCGGTTACAGCTCACTTGCTTCTGGTATAGCGCTGATGAGTGGTGGAATTATTTCTAAATTGATGATTAATAAGCCGTTTATGCTTAAAATAAGAACTGCAGTTGTTCTTCAATTGCTAGTTGCTATGGCTATGTGCCTATCCATAAACCATTTTGGCAATTTAACCACACTTATGGCATTTACCTTGCCCATACATTTGCTTTCAGGATTCATCTTTAACAATGTTTATGCCTATTGTTTACAGCGATTTACTATTAATGCCGGAACAGCAAGCGGCCTAACTGGTGGAGGTGTATATGTTGTAAGTGCTACGGTAGGCTACGGACTGATCAACTTAATATCCATAAAAAGCTTGTTGGTATTGGCACAGATAAATTTAGGAATTGTTTTTATGCTCACAATAACTATTTGGCTACTTGCAAATCAAATAAAATCTAAACAATTTAATTCATAATCATGAAAACAATACAAGTACCTGCATTAGATCAGGTAAACGAACAATCGAAATTAATTCTTGAAAACGTACAACAAAAAATGGGTAAAATACCCAACTTATATGCAACCATTGGTTATTCTTCATCAGCTTTAAAAGCGATGATGGATACAGAGACTTTGCTTTCGCAAAACTCGTCATTTTCTGCGAAGGAGAGAGAAGCCATAAATCTGATTGTTTCCGAGGTAAATGCCTGCGAATACTGTTTGGCTGCACATACCATGCTAGCCAAAATGAAAGGTTTTACTACCGACGAAACCATTGCAATCCGTAAAGCATCCCTTATTGATGAAAAATTGAATGCCGTGGTTTTATTGGCAAAATCAATTGCAAACAAGAAAGGTGCTGCAGCACAAGAGTCTTTGGATAAATTCTTCGAAAACGGTTACGACGAGAAAGCATTAATTGAATTAACCGCTTTAATTGCTTTAAGAAGTTTTACCAACTATGTTTTTGCCAATACACAAATCCCGGTAGATTTTCCAGTTGCACCATCACTTTAACAATGGTTACTGGATTAAATTAAAACTGCCCAAAAGCGAGGCAGTTTTTTTATGATGTAGCAGTTTTACTTGGTGCTACACCAAATTGTTTTTTAAAGGCGAACGAAAAATGAGATAGGTCTTCAAAACCCAGATCTAAATAAACTGCCGAGGCAGTTTTTCCCTTTTCTTTGATAAGGTAATGGGCTTCTTGCAAACGCTTTTGCTGCAACCATTTTCTTGGCGAGGTGCCGAATATTTTTTGAAAATCTCGCTTAAATGCCGCAAGGCTTCTTCCCGTAAGGTAGGCAAATCGCTCTGCTCTAACATTAAAGTGATAATTCGTATTCATGAAGGCTTCCAAATCGATTTTATGTGGTTCTGTAAAATCAAATAAAATATCCTTTAATGCTGGATTGATTTGCAGTAGCAACAACAATAATTCCTTTTGTTTAATCGTGATGAACTGCTCATTTACAAGTCCATCATTTTTCGCATAAGCTAAAAGAGAATCAAAAAAAACCATTAAAGATGATGAAGTCTCTAATTTGATTAGCGAATGTTCGTGTGGCCTGTGCGCTGCTTCAATCCCATATTCCAGGCTAAAACTCTTCAGCATTTGCTGCGGAAGAAAAATGGAGAGCGATTGGAATTCGCCATTAACTGGCGGATGTTTGACGAACTTTAATAGCTGATTTCTACAATAAAGCAAGGTAGCACCAGATGCGATGTGAAGAGATTTGTTCCCGTCATTCAGTTGTAAATCTCCTGAAATTTGAAAGGTAATAACATGATCGGGCACAAAATGCTCTCCATCTCTACTGCTTTGGTGGTAGCAGGAATAGACAATACCTAAATCGCTTATATTTTCCGGGCGCATAAGATCAAATTTATCAAAAATTGTTTTAAAGCATAAAATAAGGACATCATTCCATTATAGATGACATCCCTATTTTATTTAGCTGATTTGTTATTCAGACTTCTGACTTAAAAATCGCTTACCTTCTTCAGAAGAAAAAAGGTCAGTCAATTCATCATGATCGGTAGAATTGCTCACCGGAAGCCATTTTTCGAACTCTAACTTTCTGGCTTCATCTGCAGCTTTTAAAATCGTAGCCGCTTCACTTCCCAACACCAAATGTACTGGAGGCTCTGGATGAGAAACTACATCAAACATTGCCTTGGCTGCCTTAGCTGGATCTCCAACGGGTACATACACACCAGATTTGATGTAGTTGACCATTGCACCTACCGTGTTTTCATAACCTGATATATCTGTTGCAAAACTCATTGATGCACCTGCCCAATCGGTACGGAAACCACCCGGCTCTACGCAGGTAATTTTGATACCAAGCGGAGCTACTTCTTTACTTAGGGCTTCAGAAAAACCTGCCAAACCAAATTTGGCGGCTTGGTACATCGTTAAGCCAGGGTTCCCCACGCGGCCGCCAATAGAACTCACCTGTAAAATATGCCCTGAACCTTGCTTGCGCATAATTGGCAAAACTGCTCTGGTCAGCTCGATTGGTGCGTAGAGATTTACCGCCAATTGGCTATCTACCTGTTCTTGTGTAAATGCTTCGGCAGCACCGATCACACCGAAACCAGCGTTGTTCACCAATACATCTATCCGACCAAAATGTGCGAAGCCTTTGGCTATTGCAGCATCAATTTGTACTTTATAGCTCACATCTAAGGGCAATGCCAAAACCTGTGAAGGGAATTTTTCGACAAGATCATTTAAGTCTTGTATATTTCTTGCAGTGGCCACTAATTGGTCACCATTTGTTAAAACCTCAAGCGCTAAACTTTTGCCTAAACCTTTTGAGCTTCCTGTTATTAACCAAACTTTTTTCATTTTCTATAATATTATACCACAAATTTAGGTGCATATTACAGTTGTTGTTTTGTTGGTTGGCTCAAAGATGCTTTGCTGTATGGCTCATTGGCCTGCTTAATAATTTTGCTTTATCATCAAACGATGTTCAATTCCCCAATCCTTCATTGCCATGATCACTTTTTCTAAAGATAAGCCATGTTCAGTTATCGCATAATCCACTCTCGGAGGAAAGCTATTCTGGATAGTTCTTTTAATCAGATGGTTTTCTTCTAACTCTTTGAGTTCTTTAGACAATACCCTATCAGTAATCCCGGCAATTTCTCTTGCAATCTCTGTGAATCTTTTACTTCCAAAAGATAGCGAAACAATAATGGGCAGTTTCCACTTACCCTTCAAAATTTCCAAAGCATCCCTTATCGGAAGCATGATCTCTAAACATTCTTTGACCTTATAATTAGTTTCATTTTCCATATCAATTCGTATTACTATGCTAAAGTATAGCACTATCAAAAAAGATAGTACTATCTTTTAAATAGCAAACATAGCTAATTTTGCAAGCAAATAAAAAAACGATGTATACACAAAAAAATATCATTAGTTCTGGTAACTGCAAATTTAAACTCGGGAGTTTAGACATTTGGATAGTTACCGATGGAGAATCAATAATTGCTCCAATCCAGCCTATGTTTGCGCCAAATATTGAGCCTAAGCAGGTTACTGATTTGCTGGAGCAACATTTTTTAGCGACAGATAAAATTACCTTGGCAGGCAATATTTTATTGGTTAAATCCAATGGAAAAACTATCCTTATTGATACGGGTTGCGGCTTACAACTCTCGCCAACAACCGGGCGCTTGGTAGAAAATTTACAGGAAGCAGGAATATCACAAGAGGAGATTACCGACATCATTCTAACGCATGCCCATCCAGACCATATTGGTGGATTGACCGATGTTTCGGGCAAACTCACATTTCCAAATGCCCAAATTTATATATCGAAAATAGAATTTGACTATTGGATGGCCGAAGAGCCTGATTTTACTAAGGGAACCAAAAATGAAATTGCAGATTTTGAAGTGATGTTTGCCAAACAAATTTTTAATTCTATCCATTCGAATTTTCACTTTTTTGAAGACGGCGAAATTCTTTTTGACTGCCTTAAATTAGAAATTGCCCCTGGCCATACGCCTGGCCATGCGATACTTACTATATTTTCTGATAACGAAGAATTGGTACATATTGCGGATACTTTCCAGCATATTTTATTATTGGAACATCCCGAGTGGGGTAATCAAATTGATAGTGATTTTAATTTAGCAATTGAAACCCGCACTCGCATATCAGAACAGCTGGTCGTAAGTAAAAAGCTAGTTTTTGCTGACCATCTCCCATTCCCTGGATTAGGTTTTATCAAAAAAACAGGTAAAATCTATCAATGGGTGCCATTAACATATTATACAACACACTAATAAATAAGGCCACCTTTTAATAAAATAAAGGCGGCTTTACTATTGAAACACTAACCTATTTTTGTGTTCGGTAAGAACTTGGCGATAACCCTGTCTTAAGTTTGAAAATCCGGTTAAAATGAGACGGATGTTCAAAACCAAGATCATAGGCAATTTCACTAATTGATTTATTGCTGCCAAGCAAGAATGACTTTGCCTGCGCTACCAATTGCAAATGTATATGCTCTAAAGTAGTTTTGCCGGTGTATTTATTCAGCACATCAGACAAGTAGTTGGATGATAGGTTAAGTTGGTCTGCAAAGTATTTTACATCTGGCAGGCCTTTATCTATTAATACATCTGTTTCGACATATTGCTGTAGCAGCCTCTCAAAATTTTGGACCACATCGTTATTCACCTTGGCACGTGTAAAAAACTGGCGGTCGTAAAAACGATCGCAGTAATTAAGTAGCAGCTCCAAATTACTCAAAATTAGTCCTTGGGTATGCCTGTCGATATGCTGCGAATATTCTTTTGCTATCTTTTGAACACTTTGCTCCAATGCATCTCTTTCCTCTTCAGAAAGATGTAACGCTTCGTTGGCTTCGTAATTGAAGAAAGAATATTGCTGTATATTTTTTCCCAACGTAGATCCGTAGATTAGATTTGGATGAAAAGCCAAAAACCAACCTTCTTGCAATTGAATGTCCTCTCCCGGGCTTAATACCTGATTTGGAGCCGCAAACATTAGAGAACCTTCTTGAAAATCATAAATGGAGCGACCGTATTTAAGCGTACCTTCAAATTTTTTATAAACAACCGTGTATAAGCCCAATCTATAAAAAACATCCCCTGGCTTTCTGTTGCGCTTTTTAACTTTGGTTAAATCAATAATGGTAATCAGTGGATGTTTTACACTTCCATAAGCGTAATATTGGTGCAAATCCGCAATGGTGCTGATATTGATAAAATCTTCAGGCATATTTTTATCTCTCGAATTACCTAACTAAGCTACCGTTAATTTCTCATTTCCTTCAAATACGTTTGCTCGGTATTTTTTGTTTTTAGATCGATATAGTACTGCGCATCTTCTCCTACTGCATAACGTAATTTTAAAGCACCATCGGTTGCTGCGGTATAGATTGTTGCAGCAACTTCTGCAGCCGAAGCCTTTGTTAAATTAGCCGTACGATTAGTAAATTTCGGAATAAACGAAGTAAGTTCTGGTGTGTACTCATCAATGGTGTTTTGGATCATTTCTATGCCCGACCTAAAATTGGTGGCCACACTGCCAGGCTCCACAATTTTTACAGCAATGTTCATGAAATTAAGTTCATGGGATAAAGCTTCTGAAAATCCTTCAACCGCAAATTTAGAACTGCTATACAAACTCGAAAATGCACCAGCCGTAATGCCGCCAAATGATGAAATGTTAATGATGGCTCCACTTTTCGCATCACGCATGTAAGGCAGAACGGCTTGTGTCACTTTCATCAGTCCAAATACATTTACTTCAAATTGTTTTTTAATTTGCTCTTCATTAGCCGATTCAAATACGCCCATCAGGCCGTATCCCGCACTGTTAACCAGTACATCTATACGTCCAAATTGGTCAATAGATTTTTCAATTGCGCTGTTGATGCTAATGCTATCGGTAACATCTAGTTTCACTAGCACCACACTTTCTAGTAAGGAAAGTACTGTTTCTTTTTCTGGAGAACGCATGGCTGCGATTACATTCCAACCATTCTGTTGAAATAATTGTACACTAGCTCTTCCGATTCCAGAAGAAGCACCTGTGATCAATACTGTTTTTTTCATGATGATATGTATTAAATTCAAGCACAAAGTTGCCGTTTATGCCAGTTTTAAACTTATCGTTTTCAAGGCATTACTTATTAATTTCTCTGATTCGATTAAAAGCTTTTACCAGATCAGAAGAAAATTTTAGCCTTATCGTAATTCTGTGCTATCCTTCCGCTGATATGTGTTAGCCGAAGAGACAGGTCTGCTTTAATTTTGGTTAATTAAAAAAATAAAACAATGGCAAGAACAATTTTTATCACGGGCGCATCAAAAGGATTTGGAAAATTATGGGCAACCGCATTTTTAGATGCCGGCGAAAATGTTGTGGCAACAGCAAGAGATCTTTCTGCACTGGCAACATTAAAAGAAAAATACGGAAATCAGCTTTTACCACTACAGTTAGATGTGACTAATAAAACAATGGTTCTAGCTGTAGTAGAACAAGCAAAAGCCCATTTTGGCAGTATTGATATCCTCATCAATAACGCAGGGTTCGGACTTTTCGGCACTGTAGAAGAAACAACAGAAGAACAGGCGAGGGCACAAATGGAAACCAACTTTTTCGGATTGTTATGGGTTACACAAGCTGTACTTCCGGTAATGAGGGCGCAGAAAAGCGGACATATCATTCAGGTTTCCAGTTTCCTAGGCCTCACCACTTTGCCTATGCTGGGCTTGTACAATGCATCCAAATTTGCTGTAGAAGGCTTAAGCGAAACCATTGCCAGCGAGGTAGCGCATCTGGGCATCAAATTCACCTTAATAGAACCAAATGGTTTTGCTACAGAATGGGCAGGCAAATCGGCCATGCAAACAACCGCGAATATTGAAGATTACAATCCGGTTAGGGAAGCATTTGCAAAATCTGGCGATAGTCCCGAAACCTGGGGAAAACCTGAAGCTACAGTAGCAGCAATTTTAAATGTTGCATATAGCACAAACCCACCACAACGCCTTCTACTGGGCAAGATAGCTTATCAGGTTGTAAACCAAGTGTACCACGAACGTATACAAGAAATAGAAGAATGGAAAGCGGTAAGCATTGCAGCTCACGGACATTAATTAAAACAAAAAACATAACCATGAATACTTCAACCCAAGAACTAATTGATAAAGTAATTGCTGCACACGGAGGTTTAGTCAATGCCAGCAAATACACAAATTTAAAACTACAGGCTCAAATTGGAGGAGCAATTTGGGCCATAAAAGGACATGAAGGAGCCCTTGCCAACGTAAATTTTAATGGTTCGCTAACCACACAAAAGGCATCTTGGCAAAATCTTTTTGATCCGGGCTACACTTCAACTTTCGAGCCTGAAAAGGTAACGCTAAGTGATGATCAAGGCAATTTGATCGAGGAGTTAATCAATCCACGGGCCTCATTTAAAAACCATGGTGTAGAAACACCTTGGAGCAAAGCGCAATTGGTCTATTTTTCTAGCTACGCTACTTGGAACTACGCTACCACTCCATTTAACTTTTTAATACCCGGTGTTGAGATCAATCAATTGACAGGTTGGGATGAAAACGGAGAAACGTTGCAACGATTGGAAGTAATTTATCCCGATGGTTTTGCTACACACAGTAAACGCCAAATATTTTACTTCGATGCAGCTGGACTTTTAAAACGCCATGATTATTGGCCAGAAATTTTGGGCGGATCATCGGCTACCCAAATCATCGAAAACCATAAGAACTTCGGCGGAATGGTAACCGGGACAAAAAGAAATATTTACATACTCAATGATGCCGATAACACCTACAATACCGATTTGATTTTGGTATCGATAGACATTTTAGACGTATCATTTGACTAATTAATAATTGATAAATCATCATGGAAAAAACAGCAATTAATGCGCTAACAGCGCCTACGCAATACATCATAGTAAACGGAATCAACTTTGCCTACCGTAGGTTCGGTAAAGCAACTGCAATACCAGTAGTGGGATTTCAACACTTTACTGGTACACTTGACAATTGGGATCCAATTATCATAGATGGTTTAGCAGCAGAACGAGAGGTTATTATTTTCGACAACGTTGGTGTAGGCAACAGTTCTGGAGAAACCCCAGATACAGTAGCAGTGATGACCGAAGACGCGGTAGCCTTTATCCAGGCACTAGGTTTAACCAAAATAGATGTGCTGGGCTTTTCGTTGGGTGGATTTATTGCCCAGCAACTGGCAGAAAAACATGCTGAGCTGATCAATAAAATTATCATCGTGGGTGCTGCACCACAGGGAACAAAAGTATTAGCAGGTTTTCCGCAACTGATTAGCGGTGCGATGCAAAAAGAGCCAATGGAACGTTTCCTTTACATCTTTTTTACCACAACTGCAGAAAGCAGAACTAAAGGCGAGGCAACACTGCAACGCTTGAATTCCAGAACCGTTGATAGGGATAATTCAACCAACCAACAAGCGGTGATGGCACAAATTAACGCAATAACCCGCTGGGGAACAGATGCGCCAAATATCGAACTTAAAAACATTCAACACCAGGTCTTAATTATTCAAGGCAGCAACGATGAAATGATGGATTCGGCCAGTTCATATACCTTGTTTAAACAATTACCCCATGCATTTTTAAATTACTATCCCGATGCGGCGCATGGATCTTTTTATAAATATCCAGCCCTTTTTGTCAATCAAGCCAATCAATTTTTAAATGGTTAAGCTGTTAAAAAAATTGAAATGAAACATTACAGGCTACTGTCTGATTTGCATAGAGAAAATGGATGGGAAGAGCCTAAAAACCTTATGTTTAGCATCGTTAGTTGTCAGGCTAAATGTCCACTGGGGCACAGAACCTTTACCAGCGATGCTTATGTAGTTGCTTACAAAAAGATGAAGCCAGGCTTAAGCATGTATGGTCAAACTTCCTTTGACCATACCAACGGATGCATTTTTTTTATCAAGCCTGGTCAATTGATTGAATTGAAACACCAGGAATTTGAAGAGCAAGGTTTTATGTTACTGATTGATAGAAACTATCTTTTTGCAAACTGCCTATGTGAATATATTGATGAGTATGGATATTTTAATTACCACATCCATGAAGCACTTCACCTATCTCCTGCTGAAGAAAATATCATTTGGGAATTGTACCGTAAAATTGATCAAGAATATCATGCGCATCCTGACGAGCATAGCCGAGAAATCATATTGAGCCATATCGCTTCGTTATTGAGATATGTACAACGGTTTTACAAACGGCAATTTATAGATCGCTTTCAAATAACCTCCCAAACTGTCTATCAATTCAATTTAGCCTTAGCAGAACAGCTTAAAAACTTGGCGAATTTGAAAAATCAGGAACAATTGCTTAAAAAAATTGCTGCTACTTTAGGCTTTTCTCCAGCTTACCTAAATGATCTTTTAAAGCAAGAAACAGGGAGAACAGCAATTGAAATGATCAATAATAGCAGCATAGGAATAAGTTAATCTGCTAAATGAACTTTTGAACAATCAAAATTGAACTTTTTAACAAAATTTATCAATCAGAATTGCCTCAACTTTGGATTATATTTTAAATCATAAAGTAAAGCATACATGAAAACGATAGATCAAATTTATATCAACGGAGAATTTGTTACGCCGCACGGCAACGAATTTTTAGAACTATTGAACCCAGCTACAAACGAAGTTATTGGACAAGTTAGACTAGCCGATGAAACTGATGCAAAAAATGCAGTTGCCGCAGCAAAAAATGCATTGGAGCAGTTTTCGAAAACGAGTAAAGCTCAGCGCATGGAATATCTTCAGCGTTTACATGATGCCCTGCTGAAACGCCAGGACGATTTGGCTCTAGCAACGATGGAAGAATATGGTGCGCCGCAACAACGTGCCCTATGGTCTAATAAATTATCAGCCACCACATTTATAGATTTCAAAAACCTCCTCAATACCTTTGAGTTTGAGAGAGCAACAGGAATATCCAAAACTGTAATGGAACCAGTTGGCATTGCGGCAATTTTTACCTCATGGAACTCAAACGCCGGATCCATCTGTATTAAACTTGCTCCCGCCATTGCAGCTGGCTGTACGGTTGTCATCAAGCCCAGTGAAATGAGTGCCATGCAGACCCAAATTCTTACAGAATGTTTCCATGACGCTGGTCTGCCAGCAGGTGTAATCAATGTAGTTACCGGCCGGGGAGATATTATTGGCACAACACTTTCGCTTCATCCAGATATCAGTAAGATTGCTTTTACAGGTTCTTCTACGGTTGGTAAACTGGTGGCAAAACAAGCGATAGAATCTATGAAAAGGGTTACGCTTGAATTAAGTGGGAAATCTCCAAATCTCATTTTGGCAGATGCCGATCTGCAAACGGCCATTCCAATGGCGGTGAACGCCTGTTTCATGAACAACGGCCAGGCTTGTATTGCTGCTTCGAGATTGATTGTGCCGGAACATTTGCTACCGCAAGTAAATGCATTGGTAAAAATAGCTGTCGAGCAATTTATTGTTGGCAATCCTTCTGACGATAAAGTAACCATGGGTCCATTGGCAAGCGTTAATCAGTATAAAAAAGTTCAAGATTATATGAATATCGGTATTAATGAGGGAGCTGAATTGCTTATCGGAGGCTTAGGCCATCCAGAAGGATTGGATAAGGGAAACTTTGTAAAGCCAACCGTTTTTACCAATGTAAAAAACGAGATGCGCATTGCCCAAGAGGAAATCTTTGGACCGGTGCTATCCATCATTGCCTATAAAACGGAAGATGAAGCAATAGCCATCGCTAACGATACCATTTATGGACTGCAAGCCTACATCAGTTCGGCAGATGTTGCGCATGCAAAAGAAATTGCTTCGGCATTAAAGGCTGGCAGGGTGTCTATCAACACATTAAATCATGATCCTTTTGCTCCATTTGGAGGATTTAAACAATCGGGAATTGGAAGAGAAGGTGGTATATTTGGGTTAGAAGAATACTTGGAACCAAAGGCTATCCTCGGATAGTTAGCCTAGAAATAGATTCGATGAAGGATAAAGAAAAAAAGATTACCAGCAGCATTACATATTCCTGTTATGCTGATATAATTATGGAGGGCGAAAACTTTATTCGCTCCCATGTTTTGAGCTGCCTGATTTCGGGTAATCAAGAGGTAATGATTGGGAACAAATCCTATCAATTCAAAGAAGGCGACATTCGTTTCTTTAAGAAAAACCAATTGGCAAAATTTGTTAAAAGGCCATCCTCATCCGGACAATTCAAAACCATCACTATCCATCTGGATGATGCGATCCTCCGTGAAATTAGCAAGGATGAAACAATGTTGCCAGCCGTTCCTTATTCTGGAGAACATAATTTAGTCTTAAAATCCAGCAATCTGCTTAAGAATTTCATAGGTTCGCTAAGCCCATATATGGATCCAGGAATTGTGCATAGCGAGGTACTTACAGCAATCAAGGTCAAAGAGGCGATCTATGTACTGATAGAAACAAACCCTTCACTAAAGGGACTTTTATTTGATTTTAGCGAACCCCACAAGATCGATCTGGAAGCCTATATCAATGAACATTATAAATTCAATATCGATCTGGAAAGTATGGCCTATCTCACAGGCAGAAGCCTATCAACTTTTAAACGTGACTTTCAGGTCCTATTCAATCAAACCCCAAGCCGCTGGATACAACAAAGGAGATTAATGGAGGCCAATTTGTTGATTAATGAAAAAAAAATGAGGCCAAGAGATATCTATATGGATTTGGGATTTGTTGATTTTTCTCATTTTTCGTTTGCGTATAAAAAAGCTTTTGGAAAATCTCCAACTATTAAATGAATTTATTCACTGGTCAAAATATGTTATAAGCTAATCTCCTCTTCCCCCTTTACCAGATTGACCACGAGCAGGACTACTTTGAACAATTCCTAGATAGCTAAAAACAATGATTTCACTTAAAAAACCCGTACTTCGAATTGTTCAAAGTACGGGTTTTATACTAAGCATGAATACTTAGAACATTGTCCAACCAATGTTCCGCTTGTTTAAGTGATAGATCACTGGTCAAATAGCCTGCTCATTCAACAGTTGAAAACCCAGAATTGACTTACTGTAGAATGCCATCTTTGTTAATTGCCCTTTCTCCTCAATATACTGATCACGCAAACGGTGGCTATAATTTTCCTGTTCAAGCCTATCATTGATAGCCTTGATTTTTCCCCTGAAGAAACTTACGGTGTATTTCATCTTGTAATAATTAATGGTAAATAAATAATGAACTTAAAGTGGAGTCAGCCGACCGACCGAAGGGCGGGAGGCTTTCGGAGTTCGCCGAATGGCGAACCCGTTTTTTGATTTTTATACTGCTACGGGTTGGGATCTGAAATCCTTCAGGTTAAGGAAAAAACCCCGATGCTCCAAGATGCCAACCCTAAAAAACGACCATAATATAGATGCTCCCATATTTGCCAAAACCGAATTGATGAACAAATCCTGTTTGTTCAGCGCCTGCGCCAGTGAACAGCTTGGCTCATCGTCATCGGTAAGTTCTTCCAAGATTTTGGGATAGGTTTTGAAAATATCATCTAAATCTCCAACAGTCTTGAACTTTTTGGATTCGGGCTGTTTCACCTGTCCAACAGTAGAGAGCCATGCCTGTCCCGTTTCCTTCCCATTCCCCAAATCCAATAGATAGATTGGCTTATCCCTGTGCCTAGTATACTCATGTTCCTGTTTGTAGAGCAGTGAGCAAATGGCTTTTCTAGACTCTATTGTGTCTACACAGGAAATCGTAATATTGGCGAGGTAATCGCTTGAAAGGTGCGAAACATTTCCATAACGTTCGGTGACGGCTTTCCAGTTCGTTCCGAAAAACCTGTTTGTGCGGTTGATTAAGGCAACTGCCTTGTTCATCCCAAGTTCACTCTCGGTAAACAACTGCCTTCCCAAGTTGGCATCTGTCACCACATCAGAATCGAAAAGTTTTACATCCAATCCCGAATGCCCCAACGCGTTGAGCGCAAAGTTCATCCGAGCGACAGCTGTCAAAAAACAGCTACCCGTTCCCCCTACCCCTATGATGTTTACAGAAATTGGATTTGGTGGATTGAGCAGTTGTGACGGGATGATATGAACCCTTTTTTTGGTTGCTTTTAACATAATACCTCCCTTACCTTTATGCCACATTTTTTCAATCTCTGCACAGGAAATTTCGAACCTATACTCATCTGCTTTTTCCAAAATGCATCCAGTTCTCCACCGCTTACCGCTCCTCCCCTTATCGTATGGCTAAAGGTGCTGTTGAAAAAGTATTTCTCCCAAAGACTGATGAAATCACCTAGCGTGCAACCATTGGGAATGTGTTTCCGCACGTTACCCATGCATACATTGCCCCTATCATACACATTGAAAAATGGTGCATGGTACAAAGGAGTTTCGTCGGTCGGTCTTTTATTATCTTTCATTGCCCATACACTCAGCGAATCCTTATCGGCTTTCCAAAGCATGGCAGGAACGTGTGCAAAGCCATCGGGAATTTCCAGAATCCTATGAAAAAACAGGTTGACTTTTTTTGAAGTTGTGTGCCACACTACACTGCCTTTCCTATCATTATTCACATAAAGGACGTTTGGAGGCAACAATGTTGCTTCGTTTACAAAGTGGGATTTCAGTTCCCTGCTGTTCCCAAGTGCATCGGCAATTTCTCCACTTTCTTTTATCGAAAGTGGATGGGCATTGATTGCCATTCCATTGCTGTCCATATCATAGCTTTCCAAATAAAAGCTATCGGTTGCATCCCTGTAAAATAGGATTGCCTTAAATGGACAATAGCAATCGTTTATCAAATTCGTTAAATCATTCATGGCTTAAATCTTTAATGGTGTCACATAGTTCATGCAAAAGGTCGAACAGCATTTTCTCGAAATCAAGGCAATGGCTGACATTTGATTGCGGTTCATCAAAATATTGTGTGCTTACCGATATTTCCATTGCCCCACACTCGTTCAGTTCCGCATTGACGCAGTCCATCAACTCGTCATGGATGGGTTCATTGTGGTTCCAATAGAAATGTACAAGCTGTTCGAGCCTCACATAAGAGTCGTATTCGTCGATATCTTTAGGTGCTTGGATATTGTCGAAAATGCCCCTGTCGGGATGTTGGCGATAAAGTTGTAGGAATTTCCACGCCAACCTTTTGAGTTCTTTTTCGGCTTTGGTCTTTGCCCTAAAATCTTTACGCCGTTTTTCAAATAGTTCAAGGTTGGTTCTGTCCTGTATCATCAGTAGAGAGTTCGCACCAAAATCATTGAGTTTACCAAAATGTGCGACCACAAACTCTGTTTCCCGTTTATCGTCACTATATCCGTCATCGTTTACCCACCAATCCTCAATCATTGCATAGATGTTGCCCAAATAAGAATATTCGTCACAGAAATGCGGAATTTCGACGATCCTGTACAGATAGGTAAAAATGGAAAGCAAAAGATTGCCCGTTTTCTTCCTTTCGTCATTCGTTACCATTTGGCACATGGGTTCGATGGGGATATAGAAAAGACAGCTCTCCGTACAGAACGTTCTGGTTGTGGACAGCCTAGCAGGTCTGCCATCGTCCCTTATGAATTTCAGTTCTATGTTTCCGTCAGTTGCTCCCAATCGCCTAGATGCATATTGCATGGCAACGGAAAGATTGACTGGATAGGCAAGGTCTGGAAACTGGAAATCTTCCCAACCGTACAATCTGCAAAGATTGCCCATCGAAACCCTGAAATCGGTTTCGATGGTGTGATTGTCCAACATTTCGGAATGTGCGTTTGTCATAAGGGGACTGAACCGTTGGCTTAAAAAAGCAGGTCTATCATTTGTTGTGGGGCGCACCTTCCCTTTCTTTCGTGAAGTTCCGACTGGTCTAAACGTCTGTCCAAACGTTCGATTAACTTTCCTAGGTTTTGATGTAGTTTCCATTGTGACGACTCCTTCCTGATTCTTACGATGTTTATTTTTTCCCGTGTTTTCATCCCTTGGTTCCCAATGTAGTGATGAAACGATATACTATCCTATCCCCGTTGATTTCGGGACCTTCAATGTTGGCATTAGTCAAAATCGGGTAGCTTCCCGAATAGAAATGCTTGACCTCTTCGGGCGAATATTCTTTTTTTGGGTCGTCCAATTGGAGTTCCTTTTTGTTGTGTTCGAAAAGGAATACCCTATTTAAAATTGCAGTGGTTAACATGGTTCAATGCTTTAGGTTTACAATAATGCCATCTGTTTGTTGCGCTCCCCGAGTTTTCTGCGCAGTCCGTTGAGTTCTTCCTCCTTTTCGGGGAAATCTTCGTTTCTCGGAAGTACCGCCAAGGCTTCGGCATATTTACATGCACTGTTGAGGTTCTTTGCTTTTTCTATCAAATCGTCATAGCGTTTCTTTCGCTCTGTTTTATCCTCCGATTTGGACGTAACGGTATTTTCTCCATTTTGCCTCTGCTCTTTTGGCTTAATTTCCTTTTTTGCCTTCTCGATGCTCAAAAGATGGGCATCGATGTTTGCGAACAGTTCCGATGTGCTTTTGACGGGTTTGGCGACTGCGCCAAAAAATCCCTCGTCGAGTTCCTGCGGACTTCCGTTGAAAATCATCGGAGCGATTGGTGTTCCGTTCTTTTCTTTTTCCAACAGCAATGAAACAAGCATTTGTCCGTTTTCACTCTTGGCTATTGTTATTTTCCAAACGCCCGCCCTGGGCAGTCCGTTTATGGTCGTAAAAAAATTGGTTTCCATTTACTTTTTGTTTTTTGTCCTTTTTAACTGTACGCCCCTAAATTGGAATAGCTTGCCGTAAAGCCGTTCACTCCGACAACTTCCCTTAACAGGTTTTCCGCTTCCCTAATCTTGAACGCATCTTCATTGGAAATCATCAATAAGTCGAGGCTGTCCAAAAAGCGTAATGCCTTTGCCAATTCATAGAGTGCCCTGCGCTCCGTCTTTTCTGCTAGTATGCTCATGGTATGTGCTTAAAGTGGGGCGGTTTACCGCCCCTAGTTTTAGTTGAATGTGATGGTTCGGGTTGTTGCAAAATCATTGCAGATGTCAAATGCGGTCTGCGCCCTTAATTTTGCCGTTCCCTCTGTAATCGATTTGAATTTTGCTTCGCTGTCCCTGAATTTCCTGACGTTCTGAAAATATCCGGTTACCGCATTGTAGGCACCAAACAGCGTTCCTGCCGTTGTTTTGGTCTGTTGCGTGGGATTTCCCATGGCGTAGCTGTAGACATCCTCCACTATGTTCCTGTAACAGGTTGATTGCTCATCCTCTATTCCCTTTTCCAATCTTTTGAGTACTTCTTTGTTGGGAGCCATTGCGACCTGTACCAGTTTTTTGACATTCTCGTCAGAAATCCTGACTTCTGCCCAATGGTTGAAAAGCTGTTCCAGTTCGCTACCAAGATTATTTGAAATCCCCATAAGGATATGGGCCTGTTTTAGCCTGTCCCCTGCGCCCGATGAATGGCGTATTCTGATTGCATTTCGATGGTTGCGCATTGCAGAATTGAGGGTGTTGTTACATACGATGCGCACAGGGGTAAAAGCGGCCGTAATGCTTCCCAATCCATCATGGGAAGTCGTCAGGAAAAGATATTGTTCGATGAGGTCGTCGTTTCCAACTCGGATATAAGATGGAAGTTTAGCGGTTATAAAAATGCGCTCGCCCCTTCCCAATGCTCCCGCCGTTTCGTATTGAATACCGTCGCCACCGCCAACAATACCATCGAAGAAAGAGAAGGCATCGACATTCTGCACCACGCTGTAATCTTTTCCGACAACGCCCAAAACCTGCTCGGTATCTGTCCTCATTGTTGCAAAGTAGTTTGGAACGGTCAATTCTGGTCGGCTGTCCACCCCTTCCAAATCTTTTATGCCGTTGTTAAAATTGTCGAAAGTGAACAATGGGCGCTTTTCTACGGTATAACCAAGCCCTGCAAATTCCATTGCCTCCCTAGATGTCGGATAAAGTTCTACGATTGTTCCCAATCCGTGCCAAGCCTTTTCCCTGACCGAGAAAAAACTGTGTTTCTGTGTATGTTCGTTGAAATTTAGGTTATGTGCCATGATGATATAGATTAAATGTTATGTGGATTTGTACCGTTGATGTTGTTCGCTATTCCCTTCGCCCAGTATAATGCACCGCTGGAAATATGGCGTTGCCAAGCCTGTTCAGTTCTGCTCCACCTGAAACCGTGGCTTTTTAATTGGGAAATGATTTCTGCTTTCGGCTTTCCGTCAAAGAACATTTGCAACCTGTTGGCTTCCCTGTTCTCAAAAACCCTAACTCCGTTTACCGTCAAATCAACCATTGCCCTCTCCGCTTGCGACCTTAATTTTTCGATGCGTTGTTTTAGGCGCCTACGTTCCGCAGAATTGTTTGACAGTTCGAAATGGGCAAATCCCCAACCTCCGAACCTGCCTACCTTATGGAGTTCATCCCAAATATTTTCGGTTGCATTTGGAAGGCTAAGAAAACCCGCTTTGTCTGATTTTTTGATATATCGGTTGGCCTGTTTCATAAAATCCGCATTCCTTTCAAGGCCTTTTAGCTTTTCTTCGAGTTTTTCCAATGCCTTTGGATCATCGGAAAATATGGCATCGTTCGATTTGATACTTTCGGCTTTCACTTCGTAGTAGTCCGCCTTCTCCATTGCCTCAATGGATTTTCTTCGGGTATTGTCAATCCCATTCCTATATCTTCGGTCTGCCCCCTCGCTGTGGTGACCTACCAAAATAGGCTGTCCCATCGGTATCACACTTGACATATCGTTTGCCTTTTGCCAAAGCATATCGCTTTTTTCTGCATTCTTGGTGGCTTTATCTTCTGCGTTTTCTATGCGCCTTTGTCTGCGCTCTTCAAAATTATGCTTCATGATTGCTAGTTAAAATGGTAAATCGTCGGTTTTTTCTTCTGTGTTGGCTTTGGTCTTGGTCTCCGATACAGAAAACTCTGCAACCTTTGCGGGTTTCGCTATGGCGCTAGGGTTTGTACTTCCAATCAGTTTGATTTCTGAAACATGAAAGGTCAATGAGGCTCTAGCTTCACCATCCCTAGATAGATAGGCATTCACTCCGACCCTTCCGTAAATCTGAACGATACCACCCTTTTTTAGATATTCTGCGATACCTTCGTTCCTCCAATAACTGCACTCGAAAAATGTGGCTATCTCCTTGCGTTCGTCGCCCGAGCGATAACTATCGTTCACCGCTAGGGTAAATCCGACTACCTTTTTTTCTTCTGTCGCTTTCCTAACGACCGCATCGGCCGTTAACCTTCCTGTAATTTCCATAACAATGGTTTTTAAGTAAAAAATTGAACTGTTGCTGTCCTTTCAGTCCGTTCCCTCAAAGAATTTTTTCAAAAGAAAAAACGGAAAAAAAGAAAGCAAAGAAGACCGTGACCTTTTAAGCGCAGTGGAGAACTAGAATTTACGGGACGGAACCGCGAAGCGGTAAATTCGCCGTTCGCAACCAGCGGAGGTCACGATATTCGCCGCCTTTTTGTCCGTTTCGATTGAAAAAGAGCGAAGCTTTTGTTTAACAAAGGTCACATGAACATTTCGTAAAGTGTTGAAAATCAATGATAAAAATGCTAACCATTTTAGTATAGCTTTGTATGCCACACCACGAACATCCGTTTCAGAAATAACAGCATACGAAACCTCCCGTGAAAACAAGGAAATTATTTCGAAATTAGGATGAAGAATTAAAGACACAATTGGCCTGTTGGAGGAAAAATTACTGGATCACTTTCGATTTAATGGGAAATTGGAGTCGAGTCTACGGAACCGATTTCAACTGATTGAGATAGTTAACAATACAATAAATGTTAACCTGAATACATTCAAAGGGGATTATTTCGAAAAGTTCATAATCCACAATCCGAATGCTTATTGCTTTCTTTTCATGTAGAAGCTCCAACCTATAATAATAGACTATTTGAGCGACGCGAAGATTGAAAAGTACACGTTTAAATTCAGCTTTAAGGTAGGTAAAATTGAAATGGAAAAATCGGTAGAGCTCTTTTCAAAAAAAAATAATATTTTCAGACTGTTAATAATAGAAGCTCAATTTATTTTAAGCGCGTTAAGGATAGAAACGACATCCTTTTTGTATGCAAAAAGATAGTGGATAGCCTGGGGAACGCCAAAAAAGACAATTTAAAAGCACTGGCAAATTATATTCAAATTTTTAAATAAGGCAAATGATTAATCATTGAAAATCATAGTATCCAAAAATTGCAGAAATATTTTTCAATAAATCGTTAGCTATCAAATTACAGATGTATTTTATATTTATCTAAATTGCATTAAAAATTCTTATGGAACACCAGCTTAAAATGCTTCCAGTCTACTCTTTATTGCTAATATTTATCAATTATTTCTGTCTGTCCTATTATTTTGGCCATTTTGGCGTAGAAATTTACAACTATATTGACATTACCGAACTTCTACTTTCGTCCCTGCCAATATTTAAAAATATGATGTTGGTATTATTCATAGTTGCAGTTTTAGCTATTATAATAGCAGTAATGACTTTCTTAGGCATAATTATCGGCCCCGCCCATTATAATTTCGAAAAAATTATAGAAGACGTTATTGAAGAAAAGGAGAAAGAAAGAAACCCAATGTCTAAAGAGCAGAAAAAGATTAAGGCGATGGAAATGTTAAAGGACAAGATGGGCATTCATCTAAGTAAGGAAGTTGCTGAATTATACACAAAGATAAGAGGCGAAAATTCGAAATTTTCTGACTATAGATCAAGATTACTTTGGCTTAGTATTTTATTTTCTTTCCTTTTTTTTATGATTTATAATATGATAGTGGCATTTTTGGAGGCATATTATCCCATCAAGCAAGGTAGTCCAGACTTTTTCAACAAACCCGATCAATTTATTGGCGCGATAGTGATGCTTCCAATATTTTTAATCTCGTTCATAAGTATGTTTTTTGGTCCTGGAATTTTGTGGGAAGTCTTTTTCAAGAACTTGTTTCGTGCAAATGTTTTACCATATATCGTCCTGGTTATTTATTTTATAGTCTCATTATTATACAAAAATGCTGATGTTCTCAAGATGGAACATAGTGGAAAAACTGATAATTACCAAATATTCGAAAGCAACAGCAAAATTGCAACTGTTCCCGGGATAGTAAAATTTTTAGGACGAACTAACAACTATATTTTTCTACTTAAAAAAGACCACGTAAATATCGTCAAAATAGAAAATGCAGATTCTCTAATTATCAGCAGACATAATTCTGTAAGGTAATTCGAATATTTCCAGATTCAGTAAAGAAGCTTAATATAAAGACTAAGATTGATACAGCAGGGAACGCCTTTGAATAAAAGATTTCATATCAGAACGTTTTTTTATAAGATGAGAAACCATATCTTTTTGTAAAATAAGTAAATCTCCCCTCCGACTCAAACATATAGACTCGGTAAATACTCGGAACTTATGCTCTTTTGAATCTTCATCTAGATTACAAAATATGTCTTCAAGGCAGGAGGTCATGATCCGCTGTTTTTTTCAGCATGACCAGTTTCGTTATCAAAATCGATAACATCGTGTGCCATTAAAAAACCAATATTCAAAAGAAAACTTTCATCATCAACATCGAATTCGCCCTCCAAATGGTTGATACCCCATAAATTCCAACTGCAGTTGTTTGGATTTTCAACCGTTGGATTATCAATTAACAGTCCGTTGACTACGAAATTTCTATTTTCAAAGTGACCCAGCTGAATGGAACCACCAACAGTAGGGTTCTTCTGGTCAAAGATTACTCTACGCACAATGTTTAAAGCCGAGTAATTAGGATAATACATTCTAATTTCCTCGGCTTCTTTTTTTCCTGAGCCAAAGAAAGCCATGCCATTATCCTTGAGGACTTCTTCACAAATAATTTTGATTGGATAATCACTGACATCCATAGCTAGAAAGAAGCAACGTATATTTTTTTGTAAAGGGCAAAAACCAGCCATCACCATTTCGCAAATTCCTTTCTCCCGAAAGAGCACACTCATCTCAGAACATATCTTTTCGTAAAATTTCGCGATAAAGTTCACAATGCCTCTAAAACTAAAGTCCGTGTAACCTGGTGTATACTGCACATTTACTAAGGCGGCAGTCATGTATTCCTTAATTGTTGTCGCAGCAATAACGTTCCCTGTCATACCTAAACCAATCAAATAATCATAGTCAATCGTGCTACGTCCATCGGTTTCGTTTGGTGAACGTATTTTGACCCTTAAGGGAGAAACCTTAATTCCAAAATCAAAATTGGTTGCACCACCATAATTGAATCTCGAATCTGCGATGATTGAGAACTGGTTGTTCTTTCTTTCTGCTATCACTAATGTCATAAATCAAATTTAATTATAAAACATGAATTTGATGCCCTTTCGACGCAGAGTCGTTTTTTCATGACTTTTGAAAGTGTGCCATAAAGAAAAAGCTCCCGACCAACGGCCGGAAGCTTCCATAATTCCCAAAACAGCAAAGTTTATTTTGCGTTCTTTTTCTCTGTTACCTCTGCCCTGATGGTTTGAGCGAGGTTTTTCAAGTCCTGCATTCCTTTTCTCACGCGTGTACCAGCAGCAGCATTTCCATTTTCATAGAATTTAACTGCATCAGCTTCAACTGAAGCTACAAGATCTTTTACTTTCTGAAAGTTTTCCATTTTAAATTGAATTAATAAAATATTAGATGATTTAAGCGCGCTAAATTAAATAAATCAGTTAGACCGACAAATCCTGGCTTTTGTCTTTTTTGTGCCCCTTCTCTTTGCCCAATGAAACTTCTGCGACCTTTTCTTCTTTTACGTGGTTTTCTCTTTTGATCGATTTTCCATCCAACGAGTACAGATTGATCTGTTTAAATTCGGGAACTGCTACCGCAAGCAGTTTTTCTTTTTTGCCATCCAAATCTACCGTCACTTCTGCCCTATTTCCATTGCGTAAGGAGGCTTCCAGCTCTTCCCGTTTACCACTATTGGCCAACTCTTTGAAATCGAACCTGTCCAAAACTTTGGAAAGGTCAAAGCCGTACCCTTCGGTAAAGGTCTTGATTGGAAAGTTTCCTCCTTTGTCCCTACCCTTGTCGAAATCCAGTTTTGCCCAAGCGCTATATTCATTCTTATGGATATCCAATATGTTATCGCGTTGAACGGAGCGTCCGGCAACCATATTTACAGACTGTTCCAAGGTAAATCCATTTCCTTTTTCAAGATAGGTAGTCTGTCCAATTGAAGGGTTCATCAAAGTCTTATAAAAATCCTTTTCTACATCGATCACTTTTCCATCGGCCATGGAGACCAGTTTCTTGCCAGAATCCACATCGACACCAGCATAGATTTCTGCCGTTCCCCTGATCTCTTTTGAAGCTTCCAATTTGGAGTTGAAAAGCTTTACTGCCAGCGATGGCATTTCGAATTCACGCAATTGAACTTCTTCGCCCTGACGCTGCGAAGAAACAAAGTATTTTTCTCCCGGCTCTAACGGCGGTTGTTTTTCCAAAACGGCATCAAATTTATTAAAGTAATAGTATTCCGAATTTTTCGATTGGTTAAAATGCAGTCCAAGTTCTACCCTGCCCTTGTCCGACTCCAACGTATCGTACAAAATGAAGCGTGGCTCGTTTGATGCCATTTTTGCTTCCATCTGGCCAATCAGTTTCTCGCTGAAACCCAATTTGGTCATTTCCTCTTTCAAGTTTTCTAAATTCTTAGCTTCCATAATCGCTTTTTTTAAGTTTTCATCTTTGTAAGCTTCGCGGCTCATATCCATGAGCAGAGAAGGATTCTTAGTTATTTCTAATATTCGATCCACCTTTACGGTATATGGGAAGGGGATCTGGTGGTACAGATAGTTGAAATTTTGTGGCTCAATTGAAATCAGCATCTGTTCGACTGCCCGTCCCATGGGAAAGCGCTGAAGCAGCGTCGCCAAAACCTGGCACCGAAGGTCAAATTCGGGATCGTTCTGCACCATGTCGGCGAGAAAAAGATTTGCTTTGATCGCGGTATCCATGATGCTCATGTCGTCCTCGCAACTTTGCCTATTGGCGCTTCCATGGAATGGCGTAGTATGGTCAAGATAGTATTCGATTGCGGCCGAGCTTATCCCAAAGGGGCTCTCTATTTGGGGCATGGACTCGAGCGACTTTGGTACAAACAAGGCAAACTCCGGAATCCTCGGCCTCCCATTGATATCGACCCGATAAAGCCGTAGACCAACTTCAAGATCACCAATTTGGCGCTTCAGTTCGATTTCAGCCCACTGGTCATCCAGTTTTTCGTAGATCATTTCTTCCAGTGCCGGCTCTTTTAACCCCATCATTTTCAAGTCGGAAAAAATGTTCCCCTCCGCCATACCCATCGGCTCGAAATCCGGTAGGACTATCCAATCCTTAAGGCCCCTATCAAGAGCGGTTTCCAATTGCACTATCATCAACCCCACCGGTAACACCTTGCCATTTGCGAACATTCCCAGAATCTCTCCAGCCTCTAGCTCGTTTATCACCGAAATGAAATCCAGGGCACGGTACTCGTTCTGCGCCGCCTCAAAGACAACGAACGCCTCACCGTTGCTAAAGGCATCCAAAAGCTCGCCATGTAGTTTCTGTATCTCTTCTGCCCTTACCCATATTGCCATATCGTACCTCCATTAATATATTAATGCCCTATTCCATTTTGCTGGATATTCGATCTTTCCCTTTTGTGAGGTACGTTAAGTTGACTTGCGCCCTGCGTCATTTCTACCTGATAGGCTTTCTTTTCTTCCCGCAGGTGGTATGCATCAATCTGGCTTCCATGCTCGTTCAACAGTGTTATCTGTTTAGTGGCAGGGTCCGCCTCCATAATCAGTTTTCTATCGAATGGAGGCCCAGCAAGAAATGAAATCTGATTTCCCTTCTTGAGCTCTTCTATTAACCGCGAATCATACAGTCCGCTTATCCCCAGATCCTTTGACATCTGCCGCAGTAGTTCGCCCACATCGTAACCATAGTCCGCGTTGAACTGTAATATATTGGCTCCAGGATTTGCAACATCAAGGCTCAGCCATTTTTCGCTTGGTTCGCCCAGTCCATTTCTGCCCTCCACACACACCGCCCGCCCCAACATCAGGTTCACCACCATCGCGACATCAACCTGATTTTCTAGCGGAATGTCAAGTGGGAATATTGGCCTTTCATGTTCAAACATCCTTGCAGAAATCAAATCAGGTTGATAACGGCCAAAGGGATCTTTTTCCAACACCAACGTAAGCTCAAGCCTTTTACTCTGGTCAAGCTGTCCCGACATGCCGACCTCTACCCTAGAGCGCTCATAATCCAATCTCTTTTCCAACTGTTCCGATACCGAGCCAAAGCCCCGATCAAGCATGAATTTTTTAAGCTGGGAAAGATTGTCTTCCTTCATTTGCCTAAAAGCCTTCATCTGCACAGGTCTGTCAACCGTTTGCAACTTGAGACGGATAAGGAAACGTAAGATGGGATTTGGATAGATTGATTTTTCCAGTTTGGCAACTGTCGACCTCAGTAAAGCCAGATGCGCATTTTCATGTGGAAGCGGAGCTGCCAAAATGCGGTTAAGTCCCCTGGACAGGAAATCAAGCTGCTGTTTTAGAACCTCCTTTTCTCCAAGCCCATTTGGCACCCTAAACCCATTCAATTTTCCTTCAAGATCTCGCCAATTGACCATCAGGACGCTGACCCTATTTACAGGCGCGTCCATGTTATAATCGGTTGATCTTTAAAAGCACACGCTCACCCGCATTCAATTTTACTTTTACCACTTTCACCTTACGGGAGAACAGGGACTTTGCGGCTTCGATTCCGGCATCTGCGACCTGACCGCCAATCCCCTCAATCCCATAGACAGACATACCACCAACCGCATCTATTGCTCCACCACTTAAACTCTCTTTCACTATTGCCTCGGGAGCGGAAATTCCCGCCATACCGTCCAGACCGTACATACTGAGGTCAACAGGTATAATGGAGTTGCCCAATCTGATATTCTTGATATCCAGGAGCAACCGCTGATTGGTGATCTTGCACAGGCCAAAAACAAAGTGTCCCTTTGGGATGGTTATATTTTTCAGCACGACGCTGTCCAATAACCGTAGTTTGATTGTAGACCCATTTACTACCTTCGAACCTTCGACGAGTTCTGCCGGAACTGCGATAAACTCCCTTTCCCTGAGAGTATCCCTACTCAATGTTGCTTTTTCCTGTGCCCTGCCAGGATTCTGTATTTCCAGGATTTTCTGCAACATGGCATCCATCTGCTCCATTTCGGGATCTTTGGCCTTATCCTCCTTCATGGATTTCATCAGCATTTCCAATCGGTCAACATCTTCTTTTATTGGAGCGGAGTGTGAAAGATTTGAAGGTGCGGGAATGTTTTTTTGAGCCGATGCCGCTACGGGCGCATTGATCTCTCTGTTCAGTGCTTCCAATTTGGCATTGATCTCCTCTGTTTTTTTATCTTCAACATAGCCATTAAAACCGATCCTATCAGCTACCCTGTCTATTTGGGATGAACCGGAAGTATCTTTCTTACCCAATGCGTAAATGCCCATTTTATCCGCTGGTTCCTCTTTCTTAAATTTGGCATCAGGTAGCGCTGTATTGATTCCATTCGGCTGTTGGACCTGCGTTGAAGAGTCGCCACTCCCTCCACCCATAGCATAAAAAGCCAAAGCCAAAAACGGCATTACCAAAAGAGGAATGAATAACAGGACCTTCCTCTTGTCCCTTTTTTGTGTTTCCATAATATTTGTATTTAATCGTTAATTGAAAATTGGTTAATTGTAGAGGCTAGATTGCCGATGCGATTAGGCAGACGCAGTATCCGGCAAGGGCCAGGGCAAGGAAAACCAGAATCGCCAATGTCCTGGCCGTTCCCAGCTTACTGGCCTTTTTGTTCAGCCACTTTGCCATTTTGTATTGCCTTGCAATAATTGCATCTGCTATTTTTGAAGCCATCGCTTCCTGTTTCAGGTTGGTATGCTGTCCTACCTTTTTGTGTTTGAAGAGTCCCATTTGATCAAGGTTTAGGAACATCGGAATTGACCAAAGTCTCCCATCGCTGGATCAAAAAGCCATGTGGATTGTTGTCGGACCGGGAAACATTTCTCAGGTACCCTTGGGTGACCAGTTTTCTAGAAACGGTTGAAGTAGACCGTACCAACTGCTGCGTAGCAAAACATCTGAAGTAATACGGATAGGCATTCAGGTCTACAGAAACCGAGTCGACAGTAATCTCCTGTGAAATGTTTGCCGAAATCAGGTTTGTGAAATAGCCCTGTTCCTTTAGGTTGTCGTAGCTTTTTTTCGCACTTTCATCAGCCAGGTTTAACGCAGCTAGCATATTTCGCTGGATGACCTTCTCATCTGGATCAAGGGTAAAAAAGTAGTGGTGGAACATCTTAACGTGGTCACGTATTTCAACCCCAATATTGTCCTTTCTCTCGGCTGAAAATGCTTCCAGTGCCTTTCCATTTGCCAGAATGTAGACTTTGCCATTCACTTCCTCCACCATTTCGAAACTCTTCCAAATGGCGAAGCCCGATACCATCACGCAGGCAAGGATCAGAAAAATACTGAAACGTTTGATGTGCGAGAAGGCAGTATCGATGTTTTTAAATTGTGTAAACATATCGTTCGATTTATATAAATATTAGTTTCTATTGCCCGATAGGCGATCACGCTGATGTCCGCTGCCCCTGGAATTATTGCCATCTGGGAAATAATCACCCTGTGCGGCACTGGAGTAACTTTGCGCGACTAATCTTGAATTATTTCCAAGTGCATCGGCGGCCATGCCCAGCCCTGTTGACCCTGCTCCCATTGCCGAACGAGATGAGCTTGACACGATCATATTTACTTTTTGCAGGATTGTATTGCCACCTCCGGCATGGACGATGTAATTGGCGACTGTCGGTACGCAGAAGTAGGCAACAATGCCGATGACCATGAAAATCAGATAGGCAACATCAGTGGAAGAAAAAAAGGTATCGCCAGCGGAATCCAATTGTGAGATATCTAGCTTAAGCATGTTCTCCTGGATCTTTCCAAGGATGCTGCCCAGGATATTGGCGATGGGAAGCCACATAAAAATATTCACATAGCGGGCAAAGTAGACCGTTAAGCTCTGTTGAAATCCGTCGAAGACCGAGAACCCCAAAACAAGTGGCCCCATTATGGTCAACACGATCAAAATGAAAGTTCTTACCACATTGATGCATAGGGCGGCCGCGGCATAAAGCACCTCCAACACCTCGCTCATCCACTGTTTGATGGAGTTTCTGAAATTGTAGCCCTGCTTCTCCATAAAAAAGCTCATGTCATTTGATATACCTTCGATTATGCCTTCGCTAGACCCGTCAGGATCCTTTGGATGGGTGTACTTGTACCACTTTTCCCTGTCGCCATTTCCGTCCTCCCCAACATACATCTGCCATTTTTTGGTTTTCTTCAAGGCCGCCTCCTTTTCCGCAAGTAGCCTTTCGATTGCCTTGTTTGAATCTTTCAACATTTCTCCAGTTGCGGAAACCGTTGGTTTCAAAACGCCATTTACTATGCCCATTACCATCGGGAACATTACTATTGCCATTCCAAGTGCAAATGGTCGCAGCAAAGGATAAAAATCAATCGGTTCAGCGGCAGCGATCTGCCTCCATACCCTTAATGCGATATACCATAGGGCGCCAAAACCGGCCAATCCACGCGAAACGTCAATCAGTTTGGCGCAGAGCGGAATCATATCCTGATAAACCTTATCCAGAACCGGTTGCATTCCGGTAAGCGAACCGGCAATTCCCTGTCCATAAGAAAGTATGGGCAAAAGCGATACTAATAGTGTGCCCAGCACACCATAAAAAATTGTGTTTTTCATAACGATTAGTTTTGTCCGTAAATAGACCTGAGGTGTAAAATTTCCTGTTTTTGCCTATCCCTTTGTTTAACGAGTACCGCCGCCTCCCGATTGAAACTTCTCAAGAATTCCAACTTGTCCGATACATCTGCGAAGATCCTGTCGATGGCCTTTAAACGTTCTTCATCGTTCATTCGGAGCTTCGACGAAGTAATCACCAAGGTCAGGTCCTCTATATTTTGCAGGGAGGCATCAAACAGATTGTTGTATACCGAAGACAGATATTCCAGCTCACCACTGGCAAAAACATCGGAGGTTTTGAAAGCTTTAAGCGCGGCCCTGTATTCTTTCACGATACTTTTCTGATAGGTTATGATACCCGCGACCTTCCTGTACTTTTTGATTTCTGGTGAAACGACCATCAGCCCGTCCAAGAATACCTCATGCAATGAAAAATTGCCGGACGCGATATCCTTTACTGTCCTGTAACCATTTGAAACGATGGTATAGCCCTTCTTCATGTCCGTCAAAATGTTCTTCAATTGGCTCAGTTTTTCAACGTTTAGCATGAGCTGCTTCGCTTCGTGCGACTGCGCTTGGATTGAACCAAGTCCGACAAATAAAACGGCAATCATTAAACTAATTCTTTTCATATATCCTCCTTGTCCATTTGATATCAGATTCTTGTGAACTTCTGTTTTTTAGAAGCGTGAGAACTTCAGAGCTGAAATAGCCAGTAAAGTCGGCTTTCTCCCGCATGGAATCATGAACTTTGGAAAGCCTCGAAAGACGTTCATCGTCACTCATTTCCAGCTTTCCGGAAAGTACGATGTCCAGCAGGTCATCAAGGTCAGCGGCGCATTGTTCTATCAGTTCTTGCCTTACGGATGTCACATATAATCTGTTTGCCCCTTCCAAACCTGGTTGATTAGAAATCTCCCGAAAACTTTTGGCTATCGCAAGCTGCAGGGAAATGATTTCAGCGACACGATGGTCTTTTTTGACTACCAAACTGACTGTCGAAAGTCCAGAAAAAAAAGCTTCATGGAGACCAAGTTCGCCAGAAGTTAAGTCCTTTATCGTTTCAAGTCCTCCACTTACCACTTCATATCCTTTTTTGAGATATCCACCATATAGTTTTAGATAGGCCAACTGTTTCAACAGGTACTTTTCCTGCGTCTTTTTTTGGCGAAAGAATTCCGCATAGGTCTGCGAGTATCCAGATAAGGAAAAACAAGCCAGGGCTACGGCCAGACAAAGTTTCTTAATTCTCGATCCCATAGATTTCTTTTAATTTTACGACCTCGTCCAAGGACTTGGTACGCTGTATCGACAACAGGCTATTTTCCCTATTAAATCTTTTCAGGTCCGACCAATTGCGTTCCATGGCATCCGCTGCTGAAACGATAAGTTCCAGTCGTGCCGCGTCGCTCATCTGTGTCTTGAACGAGCCAACAATCATCAGGATCTGATCTACATTTTTGACACTCTCTTCTAAAATCCCAGCATAGACCCTTTCCATCGTTGCAAGTTCATCGGGAGAAAAGTGTCCGTCTTTTCTGAACAGTCCCCATGCCCATTTGTATTCATCGACTATATCTACCTGCCTTGCCGTTAAATCTTTCAGGCGCTTGTAATAGGTAATTGCCGTTTTAACTTTCCACAGTTCTTCATAATATTGACCATAAAGCTCCTTCTGTTTTTGGGTCCAGTCTGCAATCTCTGTGAGTTTCAGTTTTGACAATTGGTTCTCTAGCACCTTTTGCGCATTCTGGAGCCATATTGTCTCGTTCTGCAAGCGCTGCACTTTCAGATCCATCGCCTTGATCACTTTTTTAACGCCCGCTTTGATCACTTCTAAAAATGCCACCTGCGCGTTTGCCTCCGTAGGAAGTGATACGAACAGTGTCATTGCACTGACTGGCAGTATCACCATAAATTTTTTCATAACATTCATATTAAAAATCTTTTGAATCTTGTTAGTTCAACTTTTGATACACACGTTGTCCAACCGACAACGCGGATCTCTCTGGGAAAAATGAAATGATCTTCCCCTTCCGCTTCTCCAATAATGTCTGCCGATCGGGATTATACAGGCAACTCCATTCTTCGGTTTCATGCTCACGCGATCCAACTTTCCCGTCGGCAATAAGGTTATAGCCGGTTCGACGATGGACCACGTAATTATTGCCCTCCACCCGTTCGATCACAAGTGTGTCGCTGGCAATACTAAATTCGCCACCAGCAGAATTGACATATGTTCCCTCCATAAACTCAATCGTGCCATTAGACCAGCATCCCGCTAAAGTGATTATTGATATAGCTATTGCTATCAGTTTTATCTTTTTCATATTAGCCTCCCTTTTTGTTTCTCATTTCATTTGCCAGAATGGCAATCCCCTTTTGCATGCCACCATGCTTTCGGGCATATTCCTGGACCATTACCTTCTCTCTTTCTTCGGTAGTGTAGGTCAGATATTCTTCCAATGACACCTCTGTGCGATAGACCTTGCTGTGTTCGGTACCGAGGGCAATGAAGACCTCTTTGTATTTTCGGCTGGGGTCATTTGCCCGGTTCATTGAAAGAATGAGCTCTTTGTCCTTTTCGGTTATGCCCAGCAGTTGCTGGATCTGGTCGAAGCGGTTTTGGTATTTGCTTTGGTCGAGCAAAATCTTGCAGTCGGAATTGTTGATGATCGCATTTTTGACCACCGGTGAAGAGATGATATCCTCAATTTCCTGGGTAACTACAATCGGTTCGCCGTAGAACTTCCGCATGGTCTTGAAGAGATACTGTACATATTCTGCCATGCCCTCCTTGGCTATTGCCTTCCAAGCTTCTTCGATCAGGGCCACCTTACGAATTCCCTTGAGCTTGCGCATCTTCGACAAGATCATTTCCATAATGACCAGCGTAGCTACCGGAAACAGAATTGCATGATCCTTGATGTTGTCGAGTTCAAATACCACAAAACGTTCGTTCAATAAGTCCAGATTTTCTGTGGCGTTCAACAGATAATCGAACTCGCCACCCCTATAATATGGGCTCAGCACGTATAGAAAGCCAGAAAGATCAAAGTCTTTTTCCTTTACAGAAGCGGCTGCAAGTACTGCGCTGTAGCCCGCCTGTACGAATTCGTAAAAGGTATTGAAGCATGGAAATACATCAGGGCGTTTATCAAGATGTTCAAAATAGAGCGTCAGTGCATTGGAAACGGCCACATATTCGGCTCTTGTAAACGGCTCGTCATCCTTTTTCCAAAGTGCCAAAAGCAGCGTTTTGATACTTTCACGCTTTTCCGTGTCCATTACATCGCCATCGGATAGATAGAATGGATTAAACCTGATGGGGTTTTCTTCAGAATAAGTGAAATAGTAACCTCCCACCAGTTCACAAAGTCCGCGATAACTGTGGCCGATATCTACGACAACGATATGTGCACCCTGTTCGTAATAGCTCCTCATGAAATGGTTGATCAGAAAACTCTTGCCTGCCCCAGAGGGTGCCATCAGGAACTTTGACCGATTGGAAATCCATCCCAGGCGCATCGGCTCATCAGAAATGTCAACATGTACAGGTCTTCCAGTCAACCGGTCGCCAAGTCTTACACCGAATGGAGAAACAGAACTGCGGTAACTGGATTCAAGATTGAAAAAGCAGGTTGACTGTTCCAAAAAGGTATCGAAGGTTTCGTTCATCGGAAAATCCGCTTCGTTTCCTGGAAGTCCCGCGAACCATATCTGTGCCTGTCCATCAACCTCATGTTTGGCAACAGCATCCAATTGCGCCATCGCTGAGGAAACCAGGTTTTTAAGGTCTTTAACCTTAGCTAAATCATCACTCCAACAAAAGACATTGAAGTGCGACTTAACAGGCAGCCTTCCCGCGGATATGGCTTCATTCAAGAAATCATTTACCGCATCGCGGGATACCGCGTTCTCTCGTGAATAACCTGAAAGGGACTGCAACCGCAACTTTTTTGCTTCCAGTTTTTTAATGGTCAATGGAGCATCGTCCAAAAAGATATACTGGTTGTAAATGTGGTTACACGGCAAAAGCTGTCCTAGTGGAGAAGCAAATCCGACAGAAAACTTCGTTCTATCGGTTGAGTATTTATCATAATTGATTCGCGAGCCTACCATCGTTGGTAAGTCTTCCACGTCAGCCAAGGTGAACAACTGGCAATGTTTGTCGCCAACCCTGATCTCTTCCTTCAAATGGATATCCCTGATTATGGAATGCTGGCCTTCGTTCAGAAGAAAACAATAACGTTCCAAAATTCCGGGAAGGTTTGCGTTGCCCGCTATTCCATCGTCCAAGAGCCTTTCTACAGAAACGAATCCCGAATCTGAAAGTACTCGTACAAATTGCCCTACGCTATCCAGAAACTCGTCAAGCATTAACTGGTCAATGGTATGTGCCGGCACAATGCTTTTCCTAAGCACATTGCTATAGGCAGAACTTGAAACTTTTCTACCTCTGGGCTTTTTGGTCAGGAAGATGTAGCAACTGTGGTTTAAAAACTCTCGCTCGTTAAAGAACTTTTCGGATGCCCGAGATAGAAAACTCTCGTTTACGTTATCAAAGTCTGATTTAAACTCATCTTCAACAAACCAATCTTGCTTATGGAATATGCTGTGTTGTGGCAACAGCTTGATCGCCCTTACCCAAGCTTGGTGATAAGCTTCGTAATCCCGATCGGAAAGGGTAAAGATTTCGGGAAGTAAAATCTTATATCCAACCGTAATATCACCCTGACGGGAAAGAATGCAGTTATGTTCCACTTTGTAGATGGGAAGGATTGTTTTGGCATCAATCATGGCCGCCTCCTTTCAGTGCAGTAAAAATCCGTCGTGAACTGAATCGGATGTAATCGGCTACTCCACGCTTGGCGAAATATTTCATCAGTCCATGCTGGCCGAAGCGATGAGAAAGACGAAAAACGGTAAAGAACAATGATCCACCCAAGCAGAGCACCAAGGGCAAAACGACGAACAGACTCGCGCCAGCGATATAAAGCGCTGCGAACAGCACCAGTAGAAATACCAGTCCAACTGCTAGAAAGGCAATGTACTGTGCTTTTAGCCCTTTAAATTCTATGGGACGGTTAACCCCTTTGTTGATATGATAAATCGAAGCCATCATCAATCCCCCTATATTCCAAAGAATGATTTAAGCACAGTAGCTACCACTACCAAAAATATGCACGAACCGAACCAGGCGGCTGCGACCTTATTGGTATCTGGTTCACCAGCGTTCCATTTGTTGAAGACCTTTACGGCGCCAATAATTCCGACCACTGCGCCAATCGCATACATCAGGTCGCAGCCGGTATCAAAGTAGCCTTTTACCTTGTTCGTGGCCTCTTGGATTCCGGCGTTTCCATCTTGTCCAAATGCAGTGTTTGCAAGTAATGAAGAGAACAGCACGATTGAAAAAATCAATAACAGGCGTTTTTCAACTAGATTAATGTTTCCGGTCATTAATCGCTTGACCCTAACAACCTCTACATCAATGTATTTTATTAAAAGAGCACTTAGTCTTGTGTAGTTGAATAATAAGATTGCACAATAATTTTTCAACAACAAAATCACTGTCTTTAAAAGGCTATATTTCCTGTTTATACTTTTCATAATCAAATTTTTATGTCCGTTATTTAAATTAATACCAAAGGTTTTCAAGTTCCTCATCCGAGATATGGAATGGAGCCGATTGTCGAATGAAATCATTGATATTTCCAATACTAGGATGTCCACTAATGCTCCCATAATCTTCTTTTACCTGTTCCAGCATTCTAAAAAAATCCGTTTTGGAACCGGCTCTCTTCTCAAGCTCGGAAAAGATCTCTTTGACATCCTGCACCACATCGGCCACCAGACCAACTTGGTCGCACCTCCCCTGCTCGGTGGCCAAAAAGGAAACTTGGTTTGAAGAGACGACCTCTACTCCCTGTGGTAATTTTGGCTGCCCCATTAATTGGATTTCTGATGCTGACTTGCTTTCGAAACCACCAGTTTGGGGAGATTGCGTGCGTTTTGAACTTCGCACATCAGTAATCTCCCCGTCTCCAATCGAACCCTTTTTTAAGAAATTCTGTAGCTCCTTTCGATAAAAGAGCAACAACACTGCGGCGTACCAGATGAGGTTCACCGTGAAGCAAGCGGTCCAGAATGCCTGCCAACTGAATTGTTCCATCATAAAAATTGATTTTGTTCAGTGCACCATTGCGCTGAATTGTGACACAAATCTCCTTGCCCGGGCGACCGTTGTTTGGGGCTTTTTGGGTAGTACCCTTAAATAGTTGGATAAAAAATCACAGACTATCGTCAACGTCGATTTTGTGCAACACCGCTTCCTTCATCTCATCTAGAAATTTCGTTTGAGATAACCTTTTCCTCGAACGTATAGAAGCGAAGCGCTTGGACGGCATACCAATTTGTACGTTCAGTTTTTCTTCTAGCCACCTAAAGATTTGCGCTATTCCAGCAGTACCGTTGTTCAATTGTTTTGAAAGCCACAGGCCATAAGCTAATTCAGCGAGATTAACAGAGTCTCCGGTCCATTTTAGATCGTCAGTCTTGATGTTGCTCAGTGAAGAAATCGCAACTCCAGGTCGGGTTGTCAGCATATCCAGTTTTTCCAAGATCCAGTCCTTGACCATTTCCATTGCCATAAAACGAGCGAATAGGTAATCGCATGGGGTTGAAAACTCAGGGTCCAAATCGGGCATTTGGGGCACCAGTAAGCTTTCACCTTTGCTGGAACGAAGAAAATAAAGTTCGTCAAGATCGCTGGCCCCAAATTTGAAATATTGGTACTGAAGGGAATACTGGCTAAAGTAGCGTTCTACATAGGCCAGCTCATCTTTAAGATAATCGATCTGAGATAAGCCGTCTCGATAGGGAAATCGGGATTCGAGCTGGTAATGCTCGTGGGCATAGATTTGGAAGGAATAAAATGTGGGTTTGATTTGTTTGAAAAAATAGATTTCGTCGGAGGCATCGGAAAAACCATTTTCAACGATAAATCCACGAAGTCTTGAAATACTTTGGCGTACCAGTTGCATGCTTTTGGCTATGCGTTCTTGGGGTGAGGCCTCTTTTGTGTTGATTTCGGAAATTCCCTGCTCAAGCTTTTTCAAAAGCTCTTCGCTTAATTTTTTGATCATAATGTTACAGCTTAGGTTTAACAATATGAGAGCGATTGATATGTCAAAACTAGCTTGAAACTCATCCTTCCCTTGTGACCTAAAACACAATCTGAAAATAGATGCAATGGTCCAATGCGCGCGTAAATATGGTTTTGGAACAAGATTATTTGTGATTTAAATCACAAAAGTGATTTTTCGGAATGTATGTTCACAGGTCATAAGTGAGTGAAGCAAGCCAACACTCTCCCCGCTCGTACTAGCCAAACAGGCTGCCGGGAGCATCAAAAAAGTTGGAAACCTACGATGTGATTTGAAATCACATCATTAAAACAATGAACTAAAACGTTCAAATAAGGCCGTTTTTGGCATAATAAAAACATGCCTTTTGTATGTGATGGTTTTTAAACCGCCTTATTATTAGTAGTTTAATAAAATAACTACAGTACTCAAGCGTTACAACATATATGTTTATCATGACATAGCTTGCTCAATTTAGCATGAACGGGAATGGAGCTCGACCATTTCCCTAATAATACAAACCAAAAAAATGTAATTGTAAAGCGACCATTGCGGGTAAATCCACGATATGGCTTTGGATTGCATTATTTTTTTACTGGCAACTTGGATAGGTTGCAATATGAAAATTATCGCTCAAAACTTTAAACTAGAAGCTTATGAGAACCAGAATCAAAATCCTGTTCTTGCTGCTACTTGCGAGTTCAGCATGCAGGAAAGAAGAAGTCGAGCTGCCAAAACAATTGGCAACAAATGAAACGATTACGATCGAAGAAGCAAGGACTTGGGTCGCGCAGCATTCCGAAGATAAAGTCCTAAAAAAATACCCCATTCAATGGAGCGACGCTAAAAGCATCTCAACGGATGATGGAAACCGTTTAGCCATATCGTTATCTGGGCAACCAACCTACCAAGGATATAAACAGGGCTATAGACAGCTATCTATTCAAAAAAACAAAGACACTAAACAAATTGAAGGGAAGGTCTTGGAAATTATCCCGGATGCAATTTACTTTCAGGGCAAACGTAGGGTTGATCATATAGACTTTACAGGGCGAATTTTTGAGTATGACTTAGATTATAAACTTACAAAGGGATTGTTATATGCGAATGGCAAGGTAATCGGTGAATCCCGTCCAGCCACAAATATTGAGGTACAACAATACAATCAACTCGATGGCAAGACCATAAACTCAGACTCACAATCGAGCTCTGTCGGAAAAGTAGCCAGGGCGCAGATGATTGAGACCTGCCAATGGGTACAGAACTACTATGTTGATGGAGAAGGCGCACTTGTAATTTTCTCAGAACGCTTCTGTACTACCTATGTGATAGACGACGGTGGTGGAGGCGGTTATAATGATGGAGGAATCGGTACTGGTTCTGGTGACCCAACTGGCGGTGGTGGTGGAACTTCTAATCCTAACCCAAACCCACCTCCACCATCAGATTTACCACAGGAAAACAAAAACAACGTAGATCCAAAAAAAATGATGGACTGCTTTGGAAACATACCTGATGCGAATGCGGTTTACCAAGTTAAACTGTTAGTGCAAGAACCTTTTCCCGGCACAGCGTTCAATGTTGGCCCGAACTCATTTGGTCATGTAGCGTTGTCGCTAACCAAATCTGGATCTGGACAGATGACAACCCAGATAATAGGATATTATCCTACGGGAACGGGCACAGATAAACTGATTTCAAAATCCTCGATGAAAGATAACTCTGATATGCAGTACAATGTGAGCTCAACATATTATGTGAATGCTGAAAACTTTCAAAGAATTATTGGTTTTGTATCAAATCCTGACCCAAACTATCATTACACACAGTTTAATTGTGCAACCTTTGCTTATAATGCCGTAAAGGCTGGTGGCATATCTATGCCTGACCCTACAACACAAAATGCATTCGTTGGTTATGCTATAACGCCTTTGGGTATGTCAATTGCATTGAAGTCTCAAAAAAGTCAGACTGGCTCGCCAGATATTTCTGATGCAGGAGGTAGAGCAGGTGCGAGTAAAGGTGAATGCAAATAATATTAATTTTTGATGAATACTAAGATGGAAAAAGTTAAGAAAAAAGGATTTAGAGCAGTAGCTATTGCTATTATTCTAATCGTTGTGATTGCGAATACGCCACCTGTGCAATATTTTTTGCTAGAACAATATTCGTATCAGAATAAAGATGAAAGTTTCACTTATCAGGAAGTCCCTGGTCAAGCTTTGGATTTTGAAGTCTGTCAAATTAGATGGGAAAGATTTAAAAACCAATATCCTCAAGCCGATCATATATTATATCGAAATTTTACGATCAAACCTTGGCAATTTTGGGAATGGTGGCAGTTTGTTGCTCATCCCCAACGGTATCGATTACCATATTTGCCCAACTAAGTTATTATCAAATCAACAATCATTAATCCCCATTATCAAGACCTAAATTTATGGAAAGCGATGTGAAAAATACAGATAACGTAATGCAAATGCTCGGATATTTAACACCCTTATCCGCACAATTCCAAGAGCGAATGACCAGTCAACTCTTTACTGAAACTTTTAAGAGTCATCATATCTTATTACATCCTGGAGAAGTAGCGAGGAGAATTTACTTTATCAAACAAGGGTTTCTACGTGCATTCACAATTGATCCAAATGGAAAGGAATGTACGTCATGGTTTATGGCCAAGAATGATGTTATGATTTCCGTATATAGTTTTTTCACCCAACAACCTGCGGAGGAGTACATTGAGGTGCTAGACGATTGCGTTCTTCAATCGCTTACATGGAATCAGCTCCAGTCCTACTATGCCGATTTTAGGGAAGGAAATTTTATTGGTCGAGTCTTAACTGAAACATATTATATACAGGCTGAAGAACGTAGTATTTTTATGCGAACTAAAACGCCTGAGGAACGTTATAAAATACTAATCGAGAAGTATAAAGGAATTGAGCAAGCAACGACGCAAAGCAATATAGCGTCATACTTAGGCATCACTAGAGAAACTTTAAGTAGGATTAAAAGTAAACTTCTGAAGCTTGAATTAAAAGTATAGGGAGGTATTACTTGGACTTTTCAATGATGGGCTTTTCAGGAAAAAATTCTTTGATAGAGCATTCGAAGATGACTGCAAGTTTGTTTAGATGATTGATGTTGTATTTATCATCCGTTTTTGAACTCTCAACATTTCCAACAAAGGATGGACTTAAATCCATTGCTACAGATAACACGGCCTGAGTAAGTTTTGCTTTAGTGCGTTGTTCTCTAACTCTGTCAATCACATACTGTTCTATTGAAGAAACTTTGGCCATAGGGCTAAATACGATATAAAGAAAATATTTTTAATCAGCTATAGCTGATTATTTAATCTCTTTTCCTATATTTGATTTAATACTATTATTGTGATTATTAAGAGTCTTGCGGTACCGAATTCTGAGGCCGAGACGCGAGACAGCAGAAATTTTCCCACAATCTATCAACAGATGTGTATATTCGCACGTCTAGATAGATTTGGGGTCTGCTGTAATTCCGTGTCGACTTAAGGCCTCAGAAACTTTACGGTACCACGGTTGGTAGACCCCAAATTTATCAATTACGCAACCAAGACTCATTTTCAGTTAAACAACTAAAATGAGTAATATGGAACCACAAATTCTTGCCACCGTCGATGAGCATGCCAGCTACTTCAGGTCATTTATTAAATTACTGGCCGAAAAATTTCAACCCCTTCAAATCTTCTGTATTTCAAAAACCTTTTCTTATAATGGATCAGCGGGATGTTTCAGAGATCAAACAGTAATTCGAAAGGTAGACTATTGTTTGTTATTGGTCACCGAGACGAATACCCGAATTGACCATGAAGTTCAGGACTATTCAAACCACATGTATGAAGACGGCACAATAACCGTTCTTTGCCATGGACGGGCAGCAATTGCTGAGGCTATTGCCAAGAATAATCGGTTTTTTATAACTGTGCATTCAAAGGGCAATCTATTATATAGCATCGATGGATTAGGTTTGTTCTGGCCTAGTTTAAAATATAATCCCGAACATGCGGCGCTAAAAGCTGGAAAGCATTTTAACCACCACAATTTGCTTGCCGAAGGATTTTTAGATGGCGCGAGGACGTGCCTGTCTAACCAACAGTATAATGTTTGCACTTTCATGTTGCATCAGGTGGTTGAGCAGTCATGCATCGCCCTGATACGGGTATTTTTAGCCTACCGCTCGGAAGTGCACAACCTAAATCGTTTGCTCAGATTATGCAGTTGTTTTTCGGATATCCCTTACAACTGGTTTTTTACAGGGAGAGCTTTTGAACAAAGGTTGTTTGATATTTTGGTTAAAAGCTATTCACAGGCACGCTATGGACGGTCGTTTATAGTTGACGAAATTGATGCCAAGTGTCTCTATGAAAAAGTCTCTTCTTTTGTCGCTCTTGCCAAAGAAATCTGTGCCCTAAAAATTAGTGAGCTAGACGAATTGACTTTAAAGTTGGAAAGCGAGGTGACCAATGGCTAATCTTTTAGAAATTCCCGAGTCACGCATGTTTTCATTGCCGTTTGAAAAAGACACGTTTCTTTTGACGTTGATAACGCTAAATAGCCATTCCAACTTCAATCATAGTGAAGTACCACGCTCAGCCTATGAAATGAGGAAAATATCATTTATTAACGAAATCCTAACTTTGGGCATTAGGTTTTATTTCGAAAAAGAAGAGCGGGTGTATCTAAAAGTTACATCTAATCACTTATTGGTAAGCTGTAGTGTTGACACAGACAGTTCCTATTTGAGCCGATATGCCTATTTTGCCATTTATAGCTTAATTTCAATATATGAGCGCATAAGTTTTAACAAATACTACTGGCCAGATTTTTTCAATAAAAAGAATGGCACAAGCAAATATCTAGAAATTATAAATGACAGGGAAGGTTTAGATGTCTTTTTGAAACCTGAATATGCATCTTTTGTCAGACCGAACCAAATTTTGGTATTCCCAAAAATCGGCTTTGAAAGCACCAGACCTGTGATGGTGATGAGGAGCAAGGAATCTTTAGCCGTCCAGCGTACCAATGGCGTAGGATTTTGTATTGCATGTACCGATTCACCATATTATCATTTTAACCATTTTCCATTTCTAATCCCATTTTGCGGAACCCTCACAAAGGACTCGAAAAGTATAAAGAGCTTCAAAAAATTTCTAAATTCACCAAAAGATTTCGAAAGTTTGGAACTATCTTCAATTCAGATAAAGCTTTGCGAGACGTCGCTCGGTATGAGAGAATTGGCCGCTATTTCAAGAATTGATGACAAGTTATCATTCGAGGAAAGAATGCCTATTTTCAGAGAGAATGCCAGACGCTTTTTCCATTTATTCTACTTGTGGAAAAAGGCAATCGATTCTCTTCCTTTTCAATCAAATATGTACTATTATACTTCTTGGGGACTGAGAGACATGAAGAAAAGGCCTCAAAAAAGAAGAATGGTAAAATGCGAAATAGCCTACGAAGCGCCTAAAATATGTTTCATCTGGAAAGATAAGGTGGATTATTTCGAATTGGAATATAGATTTCGCATAAACAACAAATTGATGATACCTTCAGAGGACAACACGCTTTTCTTTGTCAACGAGAGGGATAATCCACTGAAGTTTTATCTTTTCGATTCGGCATCGGATGCAGAGATCTCAGCATTTTTTGCGATAACGAAATTCAAGATGCTTATTCTCAAAGAGCATTATGAAGGCAAATTCCAACATTACATTGAACAGCTAGCGAAGTCTTACGAATTTATTAAGAAGTAATCTTATAGAAGAGAGCCTAGGTTAATCAACATTTTGAGCAGACTTATTATTGATCTAACTCTCTCACCTTAATTTATCCGATACCTTAACTAACACTAAAATTATTAGTTAGAAGGAATTACTTCAAATGATATAAAATCATCTTCGTGGAAAACTTGCTGATTAAATACTAAATATATTAGTAATATTTGTACGTTAATTCATTAATCAAATTCCAGATGATCACAGCAATCGAGAAACCTGCCATAAAAATCAGTCATAATAATAAACAATCCAATAGTAATGGAATTGCTCAACGGCTAAATAAATACGTGGTTGATTTTGCCCGTTCTGCAGATAACCCATCTGATATTTTTTATTTCGAGTCGGATGACGATCAGATGCGCTATTTCGGCATAAGGAAACATAGCCTCATTGTAGTTGATAAATCCGTTGAAATAGGGAGTGATATGATTATTGTTTGTTGTGTAGATGGAGAATGGTTGACCCGAAAAATGGTTATTAAGGGAGATAGTACGTTTCTGTGCATCAATGATGGCATGGACGCTCGCTTAAATATTACTGGAAAACAAATCCACATCCTGGGTGCGGTTACTTGGATCTGTCAGCCACTTCATCAAAATTAAATGATATGCCAAGACCGACAGAACCCAACTCAGGCTCCACCCAGCGTATGCAGGCATATGTCAATAGCCAACCTAAAGTGATTCCAATGGAGCCAGCGTATTTGAAAATCTATCAGCAGGCCATAAAAAGTGGCCATTGGATCTATGATCCGGACATAAAACGGTGGCTTACACCAGAAGAGTTTAAGGAGATTGAATAGAAGATCAGCGGTGGAGACCCAAAGAGACTTGAACGGATGCAGGTAAGGGATCCAATGCAAGGTATCAAAGCGGCCCATGTCCAGCTTCAGGATCTGAAAGACAGAATGGAGATTTTTACAAAAAGGGTTGTGGAATACTACCGAAAATAGCTACTGGAAATTTATCAGGTAGACAACGCTTGGTTCTCGCTCTGTGTCTTTGCTGGCCTTGACCTGGTTCGCTTGACAGGTTCTTTTTTTTCTGGCTTGACTTCAAGTTTCGAGCATTCTGATTTCAGAAGCTCAAATATCTCTCTTTTGATCTGCTTATAGTTTTCTTCTACGATTTCAGTAGTTACCTGTTTCACAGTTGGGATTTCTTCGTAACTTTTTTCTTCCAAAGCAATTGTCCTGTGGTCATTCTGTATCTCGCAATGGAACATTTTGAGCTTGATCTTCTGCTCTGGATTATCCGCAACCACCCCGACAAACTCACCGGAAGAAAGTGTAGCAATCTTACTAGCTGGAATCGCATAGTCCATCTGGGTAGCTTTGGTGAATGATGTGTCGGAAGAATTGATGTTCATCGAATCCTTTTGCTGGCTGATCTTGCCAAAGTTCTCGGAGAGTGTCTTTGCTGTAGACCCTGTAACCTGGCCCGAAATAATATTACCGACAATACCTGTTATCACATCGGCCTGTTCAGCGCCGTAATCCTTCTTTAGCTGACTAAAGTCCTGTACAGCCAAGCAAGTGGCCACCTTGTTGCTTCTGGCAGTGGCAATTAAACTGTCCATATTATTGAAATAGATTGTTGGAAATTCATCAAAAATCAGGGAAGATTTTAATTGGCCTTTCCTGTTTACCAACTTGATCATCCTAGAAATATAAAGCGAAAGAACAGCTCCGTAAACCTGCAACTTTTGGGGATTGTTACCTACACAGACAATCTTTGGCTCATCGGGATTATTTACATCCAGTGTAAAATCGTTACCGCTGAGCACATAATATAGCTGTGGCGAACTCAACCTTGCCAGTCCAATCTTTGCTGAGGCAATCTGTCCCTCGAGCTGTGCCATTGCATTGTTCTGGTACGCTGAAATAAATGGATTGATCAACACCCTGATTTCATCCTGTGTTTTCAATACAGCAAATAATCTTTCATAATCTGACTGCATCAGCTCGATGACATGTGGAAGCGTACAAAACAGGCCGTCTTCATATTTTCGCAGATACCAGATGCAGGCGGTCAAAAAATTGATCGGAGATTCCACAAAAAAATCGCCCTGTTTTTTAATCCAGTCCCGGTTGAGTCCCATCATAATGGTACGCGAGGCTTCGGTCGCGTCGGTAATGTCGTCCATTGCCAGGGGATCCAAAGGATTACACCGGTGCGTACGGTTAAGGTCATCGAAATTGATGATAAAGAATTTCGGCCTGACCTTAAAGTTTTGGTGGTACAAAAGAATTTTATTGTAGGCGATTTTGGACAGATCGTCGAACTTGAAATCATAGATGAACATCGAGAAGCCTTTTCTAATATGTTGGTCGATGATGTGTCGAATGACAAAGTATGATTTCCCCGCTCCAGGCGTGCCCGCGACCAGAAGACCACGAAACGGATTGATGATGTTGATATAGCTGTCCCGGACCACTTTGCCCAATCTGTATTTCGCAGAAAGGTTGATCGAGTATTCATTTTCAAGCAATCTTTCTTCCTGCGGAAACGTTTCGTTCTCTTCATTGAAAACATCCTTGTTCAACTTGTGCTTCAATAACCTCGACAGCTGGCCCCCGCCTGTCAAAATCAAAAGATAGCCGAAGCTTGTGGTTGCCATGTAGCAGATTGCCACGAAGGTTTTATGTGTCTGCCACATGAAAAACAATGTACTTAAAAAATATAACAATAGTCCCGCTAGAATGTAGCCCACGATCGGCTTCATCTCTATCTTTTCATCCTTTTTCCCCTTAACCCCTATCAATGATATCAACAGTAAAACCAGAACGGCGAGCTTTGCTCTGAGCAGTCCGTCAAAGAGTTCGATTCTTGCAATGTTGGCGATTATCTTATCCAGTACATCGGCGGTCCATTTCCAATCGGAAAAAGCCTGATAGCAGCTCAGATAAAAATGGATCGCCAGAATAAAAATTCCCAGCAGTCTTGTAAAGTCCAAGATTTTGCGCAGCCCTTGTATATCCTCTCCAGTGTTCATAAGCTATGGTTTTGTGATTGTTCTTCTCCAGGTCTTTTTTTCTTTCTCTTTCCGATGACGGTTGGGTCATCGTAGTCGGCTTTATCCAATAGTCCGTTTAAAATGTTTCCGTCATTAGTTTGCACATAGTTCGAGCCTTCTTTCTTTTCTTGCATATTGAAAGATTGCTCTTTGTTCATGTACCGTTTGGGAAAATCTGTTTCCGAAAGGTGCTCGGTAATGGCCTTCGCCGAATAGTCCTTGCCCAGATCGCTTCCATTAAAAACCGTTTTATGCTTGTGGTCAACAAAGGTTATCCCATAGATGAAACCGCTTTCGTTCCTTCTAAAAATCAGGGCCACCTGCTCGCTGGCCAGTTCCCTTACGAGCGTATCTCTTTTTACACTTTGGAACTTGGAAAGCACTCCATCTATCCTATCTTGGAGAGGTTGCTTATGGTCTTTGCGCTTTTCCCTGTTGTTGGCGAAGTTCTTTTCTAGCTTTTTCATGGTAGCACCATTATAGAATGAACTTGCTTTGAAAGGCACACCGATTTGGTGTCCGTTCGGGTCTGTTATCGAATAGATGAGTCCTTTTTTTTCGAACATCCGGCTGTCCTCCCTGCCCCGGTCCACATGGACATTGAACTGTGCCAGCACCGCTTTATATTCTGCAAAAGATGTATACGAGTATTCCCTCATGACTGATTGGGTGATATTGTGTAGCTGCTTTTTGGTAGGGCGAACACCGTACGCCGCAGGTTTCAGGTATTTGTCGTTATCAACTTGCCTACCTTCTGCTTTTATTAGATTATACTTCGCCTCAATCTCCTTTCTGGCCGGTTCGGAAAGCCGATAGCCAATTTTGTTGACATTGATAGCCTCTCCCTCCCGATTGATTCTGTTTGTCGCAATATGGATATGCGGATGGTTGGTATCCAGATGTTGGTACGCTATATATGGCTGCTCTCCAAAGCCTATCTTTTCCATGTATTCGGCAACGATCTGTTGCAGCTTGGCATGTTCGAGTTTGTCGTCTTCATGGAAGTTCAGCGTGATGTGTGCGGCATTCGATTTTACCGATGGTCTCAACTGGTTCAGCGTTTCAAAACGATAAAGTTTCTGGTGGAAGTTAAGCCTGCTGATGTCGGTAGCGAACCCACTTGCAATAATAATAGTAGCGTTATTTTCGGTTACCTTTTCCTCGTTGTAACTCAGGATTCCCCTTATAGAGTTGCCGCCTACGAACTTGGCAACCATTTGCTCGCTAGCTTAGATATAATGGTAAATAGTCGTTCCATTTTAGCATCAACTTTGACGTACAGGTCCAAGGTCCGATTGGCATGAAACTGCTTTTCTGCATCCGACTTACAGGCGTTGAAATACCTGGTCTGTTGATTGATATTGATTCCTATCGACTTGAGTTCTTTCCTAATCAGCGCGAGTTCTTCCATGGGCGCATTCATGCTCACATCCCGGCGGAAACAATTGATCCTTTCCCTGGTCAGTATCTTTCTGGCCACCTCTCCTATGCTTTTACAGTTGCTTTCTTGCAACAGTTTTTCCAGTCTTTTTTTCGTGGCGTCGTTTACCCTGAGGATAATGGAATGAACCAATAAACTATCCTGGTCTTTCGCTTTGTTTCTCGGCATTTGCGTCTCTCCTATGATTGGCATTTCAGGTTTTGCGAGTTCCGATGCAAAACCCCGACCTTAAGGGCGGCAAGATATTTTTGTATACAAAAATCCATCTTGCTGGCAACAAGGGTTGCCAGTAAAAACTCCCTCCGGTCGCTGTGTTCAGTTCCGTCTAATTAATTGTTCAACTGGGATAAATGACCTCAAAAGCCTCTTGATTTTTAATCGCATGATGAACTTTTGATTTGGCTTTTTTCGTCGAGGTCGGTAATCTTGATGGGCCTGTGTGATTTCTTTTTTGGCACACATGGCTATTTGGATTTTCGGTTTTTCCCTTCGACCAAGGCCTCAATGTCCTCGTATTTGTAGTAGATGAGTCCGCCTATTTTATTGAACTTTATCTGGCCGTTTTTTCTCAAATGTTGTAATGTTCCGGGAGAGATATTCAGGAGTTTTCGAACTTCGTAGCTTTTGATCCATGGACGTTGAAGGTTCTTTTCTGTTGGCGTTTTAAAGGTTGGCCGCCTGAGTTCCGCGAAGAGTTCTTGCTTGAATTGTTCGAGATCTTGTTTGGTGATGAATTCTAGTGTTGCCATAACTGTTGGTGTTTGTTGTTAGGACAAAAGTGAAACAACACCAAATAAACACAGGGGTACGTTTAGGTACTACCCCAAAATAAGTAAGGGTATATCTGAAACTAAAAACTTCAACCAACTACACATCCGCAAGTTATTCCCATTTTACCTTGACTGGATATGCCAAAGCAAACCTGACTGGACTAGGTTAGTTATTGGATGCGTAAGTAGTTTTGCAACTGATGATTATGTGCGAATTGCTGAACTAAACGCACCATATTTTGTCTGGCGACGGAAAGTGATGTAGCTACCGCAAAGATAATTTTATGGATAAGTATCAATGACAGTTTAGGGAAACAATCTATGATGTAAATAAAAACTCAAGTGCCCTGGACTTGGAAATTTCTCGAATTTGGTGCTGTGGAATAGATGTGAGTGTTATTCTGTGATGAGAACAACGACTTAGTGATAACAGGATAACAAACGCTGTCTTAAATATGTCTACTTTACTATTGCAATTCCAATAGAAACTCCAGCCGCAACAAAGAGCACAAAATAAGATTTGAAGTAAAGTTGCTCCGGTCAGCCCTTCCCTAACAGGATTGCTCCGAAGTTGAATGGTAAATTAGCGAAAAGTTCAGTGGGCAGAAAATGTAGATTGTTAAAACGGACATCATACCGACAAACGAATAAGGTCAAACTTTTGTTCTTGGGAAAAGGAAAAGTCATGCTAGTGCTACTTCAACTGTAGGTTCCAATCAGGCGAACATTTCCGCGCATATCTTGATGACCTGAAAGAGCATGAGCCATTCGAAAAAAACTCATAATCGATTAATTTACATGCTCTTGGGTCAAGAAAAAGGAATATATGTGCATAACACAAATGCGAGAGGTACTTTACTGAATAATGTACCTTTGGGGTAAATTGTATTTGCATAGCTAAATGGCTTGACACATTAGAATTCGGAAGGCGCGAAAAACGAAACCGACAAATGACTGAAAATTAAAACTTTCATATCGGAAGTTTATTTCATAAAAACAAGTTGAAAAATCCAAAATATTGTATATTAAGCTTTTTAATTGGCAATCTCAAAATACCTGAGGAGTTTCCTCACGAAAGCATGGATGAAACCAAAATATTTGATGTTCTTACTAATATAGACGCAAGGTTAATCAAAGAGTTTTTAGAATTCTATCAAAATGGTGATAAGTTTAATCTTAAATTTATCATTTTCAAATTTACAGGAAAGAAAGGTGAGAGTAATATCTTACTTGCAGAAGTTGATCCTGCATTCATATCCTATCTAATACTTTTTTTATTAGAATATCAAAATATAAATATTCAGTTTAGTTTTCAACATTACGAAACTACAGGGAGATTATTAAGCTTGAAGAACCAACTCAAACAGTTAGTCTTCCTAAATCCGATTCTGAAAAATAGACTTTTTATAGTAGGACAAAAGCTAGATAAAACGACTGGCGCGCTTACGAATGTAAATCATGACATAAATTTTGAGCCTGTATTTTCAAAAAAGTTTATGCCATTAATGGTATTGCAATCGGATGAAGATATTACATTCTATTTTTCAAAGAATGCGCCCAAAAACACTTTTAGGAAGGACTATATCAAAAAGTTTCTCTCAGAACTTGACTTAATAATATCCAAAAATAAAGAAAATGACCAGTTCTATACTGAGTTAGAGTATGATTCTTTAAGTTTTGCAGAAATATGCATTTTATACATGCTACTTTCAGAGGAAATTTATCCTTCAAGACTAGTTGGGGATGAACAAAAAAAAGCAATTATTGCGGAAGATAAGCAACGTATTTTAAGGTACAAACAACTAGCAATAGACATTTCTCGCGGAATGAGAGAACTTGCGCTGAATGTTGTCGAGCATTCAAGTCAAAGTCGAGGGGTGATAAGTTGCAGATTCTTTAGCAAAGAAAGGCTAAAAACCCTCAAAGAGACATCGGAAAACTCATACTTAAATAGCGTAAACGATGAATTTTTTTTAGATGCCACAATTGTCGATACAGGAAATCAGTCAGTTAGGGAAACTTATGTACAAAATTTATCGACATCAAAAAATTATCTTACTGAAAATGAAGGTAATAGCATAGAGAACGACATTTCGATAATTAAAGACAGTTACGATTATAAGGATTTCTTCATAATAAATCATGAAAAATATAGCAATCTAACCCATCAACAAAATAAGATCATTAGTAGGTATGGTTTACATTATTTTACACACATAATTACTCATTATTACCGTGGATATATAAGGTCCTCCTCAAAAAACGAAGGATTTTACACTTACAAAAGAAGCAATGAACAATATGCATCTGCCGTGACTTACGATCACGTAAAATATGGAACTTCCTACAGCTGCATTATTCCCATAAATTTACCTGCCAAAGTTAGTTCGAAAAAAGACTCCATTAAATCAATCAAGAGAGATTTGTCGCCTCCTAACTTTTATACCCAGTTGGACAAATTTCAAATACTTGATATTGACGAAGCTTTTCCGTTTGAAAACTCTAAACGAATTAGCTTACTGAAATACAAACTTCCAAAACCTATATGGGGAAAATCCAAATATGATAGAATAAGTGACGTCCAAAAATACCTTGGTCAAATAGACTCCAGAAAGATGCAAAACATTCTGCTCCTGGACGCAGAAAATTTTAAAGAAAATGATAGCCAATGGGTGCGACTCCTTTCAAGCATATCATTGTATTTTACAGACATAATTGTTTACAACATATCAATAGATATACTTAAAGATCTCATAAAATTACGCAGAAGTGTAGATGATCTTGGCTTTTTCAGCTTTTGGAGCAACGAAAGCAGGGTACTGTTCTATTCATTCAAAACCGATAAGTTGAATGCGAAAATAAAAAGATTTGGAGCCACAATGTTGACTGGTGGCTCTAAAAATACTTTTGATATAGTTAACAAAAATATTTGGCGCCACCACTATAGTTTCCGTAAGGATGTTCTTGATGACTCGAATGAGGACATCAGCGATGATGCAAAGTATATTTACGATAACTCACAATTATTTAGTGCTGAGAAACTTATATACTTTGAATTATTAATCAGTAATCTTGATGAAATTAATGGTGATTTGACTTTGTTTGAACGCTCTATTCAATTTTCATTAAATAAAGAATTTAATTCCGACAACTTCTTTGACACAAATAATCGAGGATATAAAATAGTCGATACACACTTTAGGTTGGGATCCAAGATACATATTCATGATTTTTACTATGCTAAGCGGTTGTTCCAGAATAGTTTTTTTACTACCCCATTAGCATATCTTGTAGCGAAGAAAATAATATCGATGGTTTCAAATCCAGATGTATTTAAGTACCCATCCCATTCTGTTACAGGGACAGAGATTTTCAAGGTAACCCTGATAGGGTATGAAGATTATTCCTCATTTTTAACAAGTACAATTCGAAACTTTTTAGAGAAATATCGAAATTTTAATAGCCAAGTCTTTGAATTCAATCACAACACATTAAAAGATGGGAAGCTATCGAAGGGAATTGACACCATCAACCAAAATGTCTTAATCATCGTTCCGATAGCGTCAAGTTTTTCGACATCGATAAAAATAAAAAATCAATTAGAAGAGATATTCAGCACACATGGTAATTTCAAATACAAATTGGCATATAACATCTATCAAACGAGTCTTAACATTATTCTCGTGGGACATAAGACCGCCTCTGGTAAAACTTTCGAGCAATTGGCCTCACGAAAACTTGATAATGAAGCATCAAAGACACTGGGAGGAGATTACCTGTTATTTGAAGACAAATTACTTAATGGCACTTATAATTGGATTTCAATAAATAAATCCGATAAGCAAATTAGATTAAGGTCATTCAATGAAACAGAGTTAGCTGACATCACGTTACAAAAATACTTTATACCAGTATATACGCAATGGAAAGATGCCGATAACTGCGATTTATGTAACCCTGAAAAAATAACAGATGAAAAGTGCCTGATCGAAACAGGAAAATCATCAATTACCCCGACACTAATTTTCGGACATCCGAAAATAAAAATGGAAAACATGTTTGGGCTGAACTCTGTTAATCTAAAACATTCAATACTTTACGGTAATATTCGAAGGGGTAAGAACCATTATCTTTACTTTTCGAGAGCAGCGAAGATAGTTGCTAATAATAAATCATTGATAATCGAATGGTTGAAGATACTAAGAGAAAAAATCTTCCATAACCAGCGAATCAAATACCAGAAAATTGTTCTATTAACACCTGCAACAGGTACGAAGTCAAATTTTATAGATTTAGTACACGAATATCTATTCGACTACACAGCAAACTGCCTTACTATTTCTTTAGGCGAGGACTACATAGAAAATACTGAATCCTTATACGCAGATGGTCTACATCAAGCCGACATAGTAATTTTTGTAGATGATGTTTTATCAACTATTAATTCTTTTCTTGAAACTAATTACATCGCGAAGTACATAAGAAATAAAAGCATAACTGGGCTTGGTATAGACTATTGCATAACCTTAGTCAACCGAATGTCTTTTGACTGTGAAGACAATCTCTTACTTAAACTACCGAAGCAAGAATCAGTCCATGATGTTAGACTGCTCTATTATACCAAGATTAACAATCCGACGATAGAAGAGCCAAATAGCGAATTCCCGTTGACTAAAGAGCAACATCGTTACCATGATTTAGCATCTACAGCTTCTATGGATTCGATAAGGGAATTGTTTTTAAGCAAACTGAGCAAGCTAGCTCCAGTAAATATTGAAAGGGAGGTTCCTGACCGTATTAAAGATGACATTTCGTACCAAGATAAAAAATTATTTCAGCTGTTAGTACTCAATAGATTTTACAAACTTTTTGAAATTTCAAAAGTAGAAGTCTTGGAAAACGGAATAACCTCCTACCATTATAAAAATGATGTATCTACCTATCTTACAAAGGACATGTCGTCGCTATTTCTTCTCGAAACTTACATATTAGACGGACTTTCTCAAGACCTCCACCATAAATCAATAATTGACAAATACAGTCACAATGTAAGATATGTGTTATTAAAAATTATATGCAGTAGTCCTCTTATCTATTATAAGGATATTAGAAATTCCGGTTTTAACTGGATATTGTCAGAACTTGAGCAGGTCAGAAAGGAACTGGATGGAGTTAACGTTGGAAATTTGAAAGATTTTTTTCAGGTAAGTTATCAAAATTACTTCTCAAAATTCCAGATACTTAAATTTCTACTGAAACGTTCAGTCCAACTGAAATCGAACTATATTTTTCACCCTACATTTTTAGAAAGTCTTAAAAAATTCATTGACTTGCTATCATCAGTGGAGCAGGAAATCAATGATAAATTTAAAGAAGTAAATGAAGGTGTTTTTAACGACTTGCGTCACCTTTATCAAAACGAGGTTTCTTTTAAGGACAGAATGTTAGTCAGAGATTATATTGTGGAACTTAAAAACCTTAAAAGCGATACAGACTTTGATAGATATTTATCTCAATTGGAGAGTCAAATAGGCACAAATGACTCAAACAAGCCTCAATCTGAATTATTCACCGAGTCAGATCCCACGTTTCTGTTGAAGTTTAATAGGATAAAAGTGGAACCGAAATATGCATTCGTGTCAGCAAAAAAATTCATCTACCAGCTAATTTCCCTAGTGCAAGAGTTGATTAATGAACACGAGACAAAAGCGGTAAGACTTGAAAACAATATCAATAATATTGCAGGGAAATACAAATATAAGTATGATCCAGAAGATAATAGGAATGGAAACTTCAACCATTTTTTAAGGTTATTAAAACTTGAAAATACTGCCGTCATTGAAAAATTCTGGGAACATTTCCGTACCAAAGAAAGCAATAACGAGCATGAAAAAATTCTGACTACAAAAATCACAAACTTTGGATCGAAGTATGCCAATGATCCAAAATACAAAGCTATCAAGGAAAATCTATTAGTGGACTGCGAATCTGCGTTCAATAGTTTTATTTTTTTGAAAAGCAAATTATATAACTGGTCCTTAAAAGCCGGAGAATCTGTAGAACTACAACTCAAAGTCAAACAAATACTGAAATCGTTAGCCGGAATCTTAGGAAATGATGTAAATCATATCTATTTTTTCGTGAATTACGCAAATAAAGAAAAGCCTAGCAGTCAAGAAATATATTTATTTGAACCCTACTCGCATCCTAACGAGCGTGGATTAAAATTATACGTCAACAAAGAGAATTTTCCATTTTCCCTTACCGCAAAAATGTTTAATCCTGAGATAAAAAATGTGGTGGATAGAGCCCTTTCAAACATAGAAATTTACAAGAACAAATCTGGGTTACATTACAGAGAAAATATGCTTGACCAATCCGACATTTCAAATTTCACCGAATTGAAAGATCTAAGTTTATCACCAGAATATTCTCTCCTCAGTGTTAGAATTTCGGACACGTTAGTTGGTCAAGAACTTTATAGTCAAGCTGTTTTGACAATAATTTCGAAAAAAGGTTCGAGAATAGATGAGTCAAAACTTAGATTAATATTACTTCTAAGAAAAGGTCTAAGTGATTTTCTAAAGCATGAAACTTCCAATAACACATTTTTAGAACTACTAAAAAATCGTTCTGTGTACAACTACCAAAAGCATTTAAAACATGGTATTGGAAACTTTACTTCATATCAAAAAGATATTGTCTTTAAATATGAAAATATAGAAGATAAAATAGAAATTGATGCAGAAATTGAAGATGTTAAATTGGCTCTTGAGAAAGAATATATAAATAAAGGATCATTTCTTTTTAAGGAATTTCAGATTATCACCAATTCAATAAGTAGCCAAACAGGTGTTAGTACTCAGACATATGGCGAGAACGTTTTCTTCTATGATTATTTTATTGATGTTTTACAAACTATATATCAATCTAAAAAATTGGGAGACCAAGCGGGATCAATGGATGTGTTCAAAATGATTAAATTCAAAAACAAAAAGCCTTTTGCAGACATAAAATTACCTATCACATTGATCGAAAGTATTATTCCTGAAATCATTATCAATCAGAAAAAATATGGTACAAAACGTTCGATTGATTGGAAAATGGGTGACGGATTTTTTGAGTTGGAATTTTCAAATGAAATTGAACACGAGAAGCCTGATGCAGCTGAAGGTTATGGTCTGAAAATGTGCAAAGAAATCCAAGAGCTTTTTAAAAATAAAGTGGTAATTTACACACCAGAAAAACCCTATAGCAAATTCTTTACGGTTACTATCAAAATTAAGATATGAAGGCTTTAATCATCGAAGATAATCCATCACACTATAAAACATTCAAAGATGGAATTGAGCTAGCGAAGTCAGAATTCGAAATTGCCCAACTTGAGACAAAGCAACTCGTTGCGGACATCATCGAAAAAAATGCTCTAGCACACATTCCCACAGATATAGACCTTTTCATTTTTGATGTTAGTTTAGGAAATGGACAAGATGAGTTCGGACTTGAACTCTTCGCTAGAATGTTAGAAGAATATAATCACCCTTTTAACTATATCGTTGTAAGTGTATGGGATAGATCGGAGTTCAAAACAAATGTCAAAATCGAAGACTCAAACTTTATCAATAAGAACAATTATCAAGGTTTCGAACTAAAACTAAAAACCAGAAATGTTGTCAACAACCTATTTAAATTATGAGCAAAGTCTGGCTAATTGTAAAATCAGGTGCACGAGAAGCCTGGTTTCTATCAAATCAATTTTTAAAAGAGGATTTTAGAGATTTCTTAGCAAAGAAAATTATTGATAACTTGATTATCTACCTGATCTACACATTGTTAGTACTTTCGGTATCCTATTCTGCGTTCCATTTAATTTCAGATATTGTTAAAGAGTTCACAAAAGTATCTAAAGCGGAAGATTTTCCATTTATACTTAAATTCTCTGAAGAGCTTTTCTTATATTTTTTACCTGTGTTCATTCTGTTTGGGCTTTTGAACTACTATGATCTAAAATGGAAAAGGTTGATAAATAAAACAAATGACCCAAATCCAAAGGCTCAAAATTATTTGGATTTATCAAAGAAGCTTTTCTTTTCTTCGTTATTATCATATACCTCACTTAAAATTATTGAAAAAGTATTTTTTGACTACGAGAAAATTGTCCAGAAAGAACAATTTATTTATATAGGTGTTTTCTTCTTGATACTCTCAATATTCGTAATTTTACAACATGGTAAAGATGACTAGCGTAAACAATACCGGTTTTGATATGCTATAAGTAGACTGTAGATAGTACCTGTGAAGCACTATAATCTAAATCCCAGCGATGAACCAATATGGCTTAACTGGTTTTGCATCTTTTTTAGGACTGCTATACCTAACCTTAGCTGCTGCAATGGATATTACTGCTTGCCCAACATCGTTCTTCTTGACGTTACTTGCCATGAAACCAGCAATGTCCAACCCATAGTATTCGCATAGTCTAAGCAACTGAACCACACTAATATCAGAATTGCCATTTTCAAATGAAAGGTATTTCCGCTCAGTGACATTCAAGATCATAGCAGCCTGTTTTGGCTCAAGTCCATTTTTCAGTCTATGGAGTTTAAGTTTTTTACTGATGGTATTCATAATAAATCTTATTTATAAATTTCCATTTTTCTCTTTGTAACCGACCCATCTCGGTTTCTGGTTTCGGTTATTTCCCGTGATGCCAGTTTATCATTTTCCCTTGTTAAAAGATGCGTGGCCACGCAGATAATAATAGTGACAACACCACCAATAATTTTAAGCAGTACCGATTTTTGAAACTGTGAATCAGATATTCTCATAATCTATATTTTCTGTTGAGCATTAATTATGTACAAATGTGGAGGAAGGTTTTTGACTGCTAAAGGACAGGCAAAAACATCTTCAACACCTGAAAACAAAGATCTGAAGTGTTGACTATCTTGTAAACGACAGTCTACTTTAACCGTGTAAAGTTTTTATAAAATATTTGAAGTCTGATTATGAAACAGTTACCACATAAAGTTCGATAAATTATGTAAATATTTTAGATAAAAGTATCAGGGCAGAAAAGGACAACAAGAACAAAATATTTGTAAGCGATTGATTATCAGCCGAGATTTTGTTCTTTTTTAATTCTTTGTAAGCGACAATTTTGTGAGCAAAAGAATGTTGTTGAATTTATAATAAGTTAAATATCAGTCCACTAATTTAGTTGTTAAAAATTGTTTGATTCCAGTAATTTGATTATCTTTAACTCAACAACAAATTTGTTCTTTCAAAATCGGTCAAAACATATCAAACCTTATGATGCCCTTTTTGGTGCCCTACTTGAAAACACATTGACCTTAAATTTATAACTTGCTCATTTAGTGAAACTTATTTATATAGGTTGTTATCCCCCCCCACAGCGGGATCACGAGTAAAATCAACCAATGCCCTGTCGCTTAAATAGTTGCAGGGCATTGTCGTTTTGAGGTAAAACATAGGTAAAACAATTTCCAAACAGCCTGTTCCCGATTTGCGATTTTAGTCGAATATGTTCATTGCCTTGTCAAGTTCCGCATTCAATACCCTGGCGTATACTTCGGTGTGTTTTACAGACGCGTGTCCCATGAGTTTGGAGACATATTCTATCCGCATCCCTTTCTGCAGCGCCCTTACCGCCCAGCTGTGCCTGGCACTATGAAAGGATATCTTTTTGTCGATGTTAGCCAGCAAAGCAATCTTCCGCAGGTTTTTGTTCGTCATGGCCGTAGCGGAAGAGATGGCATTGAACACTTTAAGCCTGTCGGTCTCCGAGGGTTGGATTCGAACTAACGGAAAGATAAATGAATCTGGGTCGGGCGCGCTGGAACCGAATTGGTAACTTTTGTAGAACTGAATTATGTCAAGCGATTTCTTTGGCAGCTTAATGCTGAGATCCTCACCGCTTTTTCTGATTTGAAAGTATAGGTGACTACCATTGAAATTCTTCCAGCGCATCATCAGCAAATCGGAAATGCGTATTCCACCAGAAAATGCACTGAAAACGTAGAGGTTTCGGTGATGGTTCAGCATGGATTTATCTTCAAATCCCAACCCTTCCATCCTTTCCAACTCGTCGTCCAAAAGGAATTCCCTTGATGTCTTTTGTCCCTTGAGCTTGATCTTATTGAATGGGTTTTTGCCTGCTGGCATCAATTCCTCATCAATGGCGTCGCAGATCATTTTTCTGATGACTTTAAGGTTGGAATGCACAGTACTTGCCTGATTTTTGAGTTCGTCGATCAGGAACTGTTGAAAACTCCTGATCAACCTGACGTTAATCTCGTCAAAGAACAACCGGTCAGTTTTTACAAATTTTTTCAGTTTGGCAAGAATTCCCCCAAACCGCCTGATTGTCCCGATACTCAATTCTTGGGATTGGGCTTTGATTCGTCCCTCCATAAATTCGAAAAAGTCTGCTGGTGGCCTTCCGATGATCCTTGACTTGATGTCATAGGCCGTAATATGTCTGGACTTTGTTTCCATTTCCAGGGCAATGGCTTCTGCCTCCGCTTCTTTGGACATAAGAAAGTTGTTTATCTGGGTCGCATTCTTAGCACCCATTCTTACTTTTCCTGTTTTCTCATTCCAGTCTTTGGGATCGATATGCACATCAAGGGCGATGTACTTGGATTTCCTGTTTTTGGTTAGCCGTAGGTAAATCGGTACCTGGCCATTTTTATTGTTCTTATCTAGTCTAGGATAGACTTTTACTGATGCCATAATTTTAAAGATTTAATAGTGATATAGACTCCGTCTCCATTTAAAAAAGCAAATATGTTGGAAATAGTGCCATTATTCACCTGGTGTTTGACCAACAGCATGGATATTCGTGTTCATCGTCAAGAAACCAGAATGGAATTCCAGTTAGCTTTACCTATCTTAAAAAAACAAGAAATGGAAGCAAACATGAGTATCAATAGCCTTCAGGATCTACTAGACCTGAACACCTCACAATTTTCAAGTGCGGAAATAGAACTAAAGAGAAAACTGCTCGGGTGGGCAAACATCGCCAGTTCTATGCAACTGAAAATGATCATAAAGAAATATATCAGTTTTACGAGTCAGCACCTGCAAAGAATGGATACTTTTTTAGAGCAGGAAAAAATCCTTTCTGTTAACATTTCCAATCCGATCATGTTGGCTTTCATCAAATTGATTGACGAAAAACTTGACGCTTGCAAAAACCCAGAGATTAAGGATGCCTGTATTTTGGCTGGAATCCAGTCTATCTGTCATTTTAAGATCAGTAGTTATGGGACAGCGGCAGCCTATGCAAAACTGGTAGGCCTGGAAGAATTTGCGAAGGTCTTTTATGAATCTGAAGTCAACGAAAAACACATTGATGATGAACTGACACAACTCGCCAATTATGAAATCAATACCAATGCAATTTCGCCATTAAACCTAGCCTAACAGAAATGATTTTTTATAGTTTGCCTTTGGAGAAATCCAAGGGCTTTTTTAGTTAAAGATATTAGACCAGCCAAAGGTTCAACAGCATTCCGATTATTTCATGATATGGCTTAAAGATAATTTGATTTAATTAACTTCATGTCACTGGAAAATTCATAGGCCTTCGGCGCTCCGGTAGCAATCTCAACCGATTCGATTTCTTGCTCGTTCAAGCCCTGCAAGTGCATTATCAGCGCCCTTAAACTATTGCCGTGGGCTACGATCAGCACCGTTTTACCTTGTTTCAAACATGGATAGATTTCTTTCAGGTAAAACGGAACAACACGATCAAATGTATCTTTCAAGCTTTCTCCGCCCGGTGGCCTCGTACTAAAGCCTCTTCTCCAATGCAGCACGTTTTCAGCGCCATATTTCTTTGCTGTTTCGGCTTTATTTAGGCCCTGCAGTTCGCCGTAGTTCCGTTCGTTAAGTGCAGGAGATGGGACAACAGGAATGTTTAGCCCGATTTCAATCAGAATGATGTTCAAAGTATGGATTGCCCTGTTCAAAACGGAGGTAAAAGCAATATCGATTTGAAAGTCTTTCAGAAGTTTCCCTGCATTCAAAGCTTCGGCTTCTCCTTGTACTGTCAAATCGATATCTACTTCCCCGGTAAACCTGTTTTTTAGATTCCAAAGCGATTGTCCATGGCGTAATAAAATAAGTTTTGGCATTTCCTTAATGGCATAATTTAGAACCGATTTTCATTAATGGATCTTGATCTGTCGTTTCTTTATCAAAATTCCCTTATCGGATTTTTTAAGGTTAATGGTAAATAAGCCATTGTGGTATTTGGCAGAGATATGGTCTTCCAGCACGTTTTCGGGAAGTTGAAAGGAGCCTGTAAATGAGGCATGGGAAAACTCTTTGCGGATGTAATTCTGCCGATCTTCATTCTGTGCCCTGCTCGATTCTGCAGTTACAGTTAGCATACCATTATCGGTGCTGATCTTGAAATCGTTCTTTTTAAAACCAGGAGCGGAAACCTCAAGTTTATATCTTCCCAATTTGTCCTGTATGTTTACCGCATATTTAGGTTCATCTCCACTGGCAAATGTATCTGTATTCCAGAAATTATCGGTCATCGAAGCTATCTTAGATAGCCTATCAGTTTTTGTTAAATCATTCATGTCTTTAAAAATTAGTTGAAGTAAAGGTCTATTTTGTTACAGAATTTTTCTATGATGAATATCTTTATTCAAATGATGCTAATCATTCCGGATTGACCCCACTAAAAAATCAGTTCTTTATATCGCCCTCATTTTGAGGTTCAGTTCTACGGCAAGTCTATTTTTTGCTTGAACTAGCCTACCGATTTTTTTTGGCGGCACTAGATTAAAATCAGAAAAATTGACATCCCTAATGGCAACCATATTGATCTGACTGTTTCGGTCGATCGAGATCTCATAGTTGATATCGAACCTTTTTTTGACACCGGCAATGGTAATATCTACAATCCCAGTTAATCGGGACGGATTATTTTCCAGTTCTGGAAGTCCTCCAATTGAAACAAAATCAATTTTGATCTCTGGAAACTGGTTTTGTTTGAGTGTCTTGCGCAGTTCGCTTGTCATCATCCTGTTTTTACAGTCAAAGCCAGCGACAGCCATACTCATACTGCCAGAAAGTCCTATTTTTTTTGTTTGCTTGTCCCGTTCCACCCTGATCGTATCATTTTTCGGATAACTATTGATAGTACAGGAAAACCTGTTAAGATTAGTACTTCCGTTCACCACAAGATTGCTGTTTGCGCAAATTATCCACCGTGTCGATTTGGACTTGAAAAATTTTCTATCTGGCACAAATGCAGTCAAGAAGCAGCCCAATAATAAAAAAACAACCACTCTTCCTAACATATCATAAAAGTTTAACATTGGAATAGAGCCAATAGAGCCCCATTCCAATTGTGCAAGAAATTAAAAACCTACTACAGCCTGTATGACGTAACCGTTGAATTTTCCTGCGCTTCGGTAATCTGCTACAGGGAAATCTCTATACTTCTGGGTTACATATTCGCCCTTGAGCAAAATATTTTTGGTCATGAACCAACCTGCGGCAAAAGCTACACGGTCCACCTGAACGTCTCCAGAATAAATGGTTGCGGGAACCGTACCAACAGCAGCGATATCGGCCAGTTTTGCTGTTACTACGTTATAACGTGCGCCGACAAAGAAATTTTCTGTTGCGCCAAACCTGTACACGCCATCTATGGCAATTTGCTGTACTTTTCTTTCAGAGGTCTCAAGTTTGGACCTTCCCTTTGCAGCTTCGTATGTTGCAAACAGTTCTAAGCCCATAACTTTAACAAAGCCATTCAACTGTAACGAATTAACTTTTTTGGTGAAGCCAGGATTAAATCTGCCCGAAAATGCATTGGTTGTCGAAACGGCTCCAACTTTTTCCATCACCATGAAGTAATTGGATCCAGTACGGTCGCCTCCAAATAGGGTTTGCCCACCAGAGCTCTTATTCGTATAATAAGAAGCGGCAAAGCGAACACGAATATCTTCGTTTAATTGTTTATCAAATCCCCCTTTTAAATAAAGAGCTGGAGATTTGTGGATATTGTCATCCTGTGCAGTGGCTACAAGACTATCTATATTTCCTTTGATCATCCCGTTGGAAACTCCAATCAGGCCAAAAAGACCATTTTTCCTTACCAGTACCTCTCCTCCTATTTCGGTAGTAAATCCGTCTAAAATATAATTTTCGATAAATGGATTATAAATGGTCTGTCCACCATCCGACCTACGAAAATGCTGATCGCCATAGTTGATTTCCATATGGCCAATTTTAATGGTGGTTACGGCCATGATATCTTCCCATACTTTTCCTTTAAAGGGAAGTTTATCAAATTGGATATATCCACCTTTAACCCAAGTTTCATTATGGTGACGCGAAGAAAGGTAACTAGTTAGGTTCAATCTTATTCCATCGGCCAGTTGCACATCCATAAAAAGATTTGCATTTGCGGTGTTAAATCCTGGGGTCATTTTATATAGTCCGCCAGATGCGTTACTGTGTTTCAAGCCTTGAAACGACTGTGTAAAACCTGCACCGAACTGTACTTTTATTTTTTCGAAAACAGCATTGCTATCTTTGGGTGCATCGAACACATTGATGCCCGATTTATCATAAGGGCGAAGGCTGGAAACCTGTGCCTTAACGTTTAACTGTAGCGCAACTAGGCAGAAGAAAGCCAGTGTAGTAATTTTTAAGCTAGTAAATCTTGTTTTCATAATGATTGTTTAAAGAATTTTATTTTGAATAGGTAAGATCGAATTGGATGACAAGGTCATTGCCCACTTTCATCGCACCAAGCATAAAACTAGGTGGGTCGATTTGATAATCTGTGAGTTTTAATTTCTCGCTACCATGGCAACTGATGCTTTTGTTGGGATTTACCACAGCGGTAACCAACATCGAAATGCTTTGGGTTACGCCTGCTATTGTTAAATTTCCTGTCGTGGCAATGTTATACTTTTCTCCCTTTTGGGTTATTACCGCTGATTTAAGTACATAAGCTATTTTAGGGAATTGATCAGCCTTGATGCTCTTATAAGTACGACCATCCATAGAAGACTTGCCACTCTTAAGGCTCTTTGCCAATACAGTAAAAGTGAATCCAGATAAACCAATAAGTTCATCGCTGTTATTAAATTTAAAAACACCAAGACTTTCAACTCCTGTTGACGTCATTGTCCAATCGTGTACATTTGAGGTGCCAGCCACCTTTAAGCTTTGCTCAGAACCGGCATTGAGCTTGTATGTACTTTGCGCCATAATAGTCATCGGAGCCAGCAAAAGCAGAAAGATTATAATTTTTAGAAAGTTACAGCCGTGCTGAACGCGTTGATTTTTTTTCATTTTCATCTATTTTTATTGATGCTCAAAAGTACCGTGAGTGGAGGGTTCGGTAAATGACAACGGAACGCGAAAGGACTGATCTTCATCAACAAAATCCTGCATCCTGATCACTAGTTTTATGGGTTAGGATACCTAACCAGCCAAAAAAGAAAATGCCATTATCAAGTTGATAACAGCATCTTATAAACAACTAGGTGTGAAGATTATTTTACGTCATTTTTCACCTTGTTAGCAGCTCCTTGACCAGGGAGATGGATTTGAAAACCAAAAGACAAGTTCAAATTGTTTTGGGTCGTCGCACTTCCAAAGCCCAAAAGACCATTGTATTTCAACAAGGTTTCTAGTCCAATATTGGGGGTAATAAAGTAAACAAATCCTGGGCCGACACTCAAATTAAGCCCATTGGTGTTGCCACCGCCGTCACTCACGTTAACACCGCCAATTCCAGCCGTAGCTTCGGCGAAGAAACGGCCATGTCTTAGCACTTCTACATCTTTTCCAGTATAGTAACGTCCTAATGCACCAGCCCCATAACTTGTTGTGGTGCTCGAGTTTTTTGCCGTCCGTAGACCGAAGTTAACATAACCACCAAGAGCTATGTTATCCTCGATAAACCAGGCAGCTTTGGGAGTGATATCTACACTGAATATTTTTGGATCATCCAACCCAAGGTTAATATTGGTGAGGGTTCCACCAACCATAATATTACCTTTTTGGATTTGCGCACTGGCTGCAAGCACTGTTGTTGCAACTATAATAATCGTTGCTAATAATTTTTTCATGATGATTATTTTTTGAGTTTGGGATTAAAACAAGGTGAATTCAACACGACGGTTTTCTTGACGGCCTGCGGCAGTTTTATTGCTTGCAACGGGCTGGTCCGGTCCATAGCCCGTAGCTTCGATGCGGGATGCGTTGGCACCTTGTGCAACCAAATAGGCTTTCACGGCTTCGGCCCTATCTTTTGATAATCTCAAATTCAGTTCCCTAGATCCCGTAATGTCGGTGTGACCGGCTAATTTCAGGCTGAAATCTTTTTCAACCAGCAGCGAGGCTACTTTATTTAAACTGAGATATGATTTTTCTTTGATGGTCGATTTTCCAAGATCAAACTCCAGGTTTTTTATTGCTTCTCCAACAAGTCTGCGGTCGGCCTCGGTTACGATCACTTTGGTTTCTCTAATGATCTGAGGTTTTGGAACAACCAATGGGCATCCAGATCCATCAACAACGGTTCCAGAAACAGTGCCCGCACATTTGTCGAACTTATTTGCCACTCCATCACCATCATCGTCGCCCATTTCTTTCGCATATTGTTCCCTATCTCTTTGCGCATTTTGTTCTGCAGAAGAAAGTGCTCTTCTCAGTTCTTCGCTCTCTTCTTTGGTCTGCATACGCAGTACTGCAAGTGAACTATAATTTTGCAATTGTGGTTGATCCTTATTACCTAAAGCAAACTCTAATCCAGCATGGGCATAGGTGAACTTATCATTCGTTGATCTGTTCAGCCCATCAAATGTTGAAGACTTCACAAAGTTCACATCATATCCCATATCCAAGTTGATACCTTTTGCAAGTCCTAATTTAAATCCGATACCAGTTGGAATAAACCAGTTCTCATTGTAATTCTGATTGTTGTTAACCGACCCTACATAAGCGTTAGCACCTGAAGACATATATCCGGCACCAGCTTTAAGATAAGGAATCAATACAGCATCCCTATCATTGATGTTGATGTTGGCAACATTGTAAACTGCCGTTAATGCACCAGACCACTGGATTTTAGTTTCGAAGCCAGAACCTACGACATAGGTTGGATTGTTGAATACATCTACACCACCTTGCGCTCTCAAACCCTCAACTTTACCAGCCAAAAATTCTGCTTGGATACCCAGAGACGGTAAGATTTGTTTTTTAAGGTATCCACCATAACCTAAATTTTCGTTTGCGGTTTGGAAATCCCTCAACTTTCCATCGAACAAAGTTCTTGGTGACAATACACCTGCATGTACACCAATAGACCACGTACGAAATGGCTGGGTAGAAAAACGAGTAGTATTTGTAAGTGGCGTTTCTTGCGCCATAGCTGATCCACAAAAGCCTAGTAAGGCTACTATGAATGATTTTGTAATTTTAAAATTCATTTGATATCTCTTTTTATTGATGCTCAAAAGTACCATTGGCTTAACTCTTGGTAAATGATGATGAACAACTGGAAGGCTGACCTACATCAATAAAAATGGAACCTTCGTCATCTGCTTTGGAATAGCAAAGACTGGCTAATCAATAGCTTTCCTGAAGAACCATAACGGGTATTACAGCATTATTTGCTAATCGGTTGCTCACACTCCTATGGAATATGGCCTTTAAGAAGTTATAATTTTTATGCACAAGGCATAATAAGTCCACGTTTCCGGTTTCCATGGTTTCTAGCAATGCGGTTCTAATATCTGCAGACCTGATGGAGTGAAAAGCAACGGCCGGAAGATTAGGGTCAAGATTTAGATTAACCTCATTACAGAGATCCTCTTCAGATGGTTTTTCGGGAAAGCCCAATTTCGAAATATGATTAACCAACACTTTGGACTCAAACGATGCGGCGAACGCAACGACATACCGTAATGCATTTTTATATCCTATAGCAAGATCCACAGCAAAAATGGTTTTCTGAATGGTGCCCATAATAAACTTTTTGGGAATAACCAGCAGTGGGCAGCCAATATTTTCCAAGATATCCTGCATTTGGGTCCTGAACATTACCTTCTCCCATTCTCCAGACTGGTGTGAGCCAATAATAACCAAATCTACTGCTCCGTCACTTGTTTGTTCTGCAAGCAGATCTATCACACTGCCTTTGTGCATCAGACAATTAACTTTGGTTAGTGAAGCATTATTTCCAGATTTTGTAAGCTTCTTGCCAAGTTCGTTGGCAATCGCCTCTAGTCCTTGTCTTTCGTTCAGCTGTTCGATGTTCATCTCTGAAAGATCGTCGTCGGCACTGTTCTTTTTTGATGCGTGAGCCAAAGTAATATTCGCTCCAATCTTCGCCGCAATGTTCATGGCAGAAATCGCCAAGTGCTCAGAATTGACAGAATTATCTATAAGTACGATTATGTTTTTCATTAATAAAGACGCTTTTTTTTTACATGATGGGCTAGCAAGAACCCATTTTCAAGTTTAAAAAATAGGATAGCTATGTACTTTCAAAAAACCTGGAGAAGCACTTTGCCCTTCTTTCGATTTTAATGCTTCGATGAGTACAAAAAGTTCATTTTTGACTAGTTTGTCGGTTGCCATTAACTCTTTAATTTCGCTAATAATCGTAGCATCTTCCTCGATCATCTCAATGCTGATGCATTCAGTTTTTCCTTCCAATAGTTGCTCCAACTTTTTCTTACGGGACTCCAAAAGTGCTTTGAGGTGTTGGCGCCGTACCAACAGACTATTCAAGCTTGCGCTGATTACTTCTACTTTTTCAATATGGCTAATTTTAACATTAGAAGAAATCACATTATCGAACAGGTTTTGGAAAAAGCGCATCTCGTCCTCGAGGAAAAGGATGTCTGACAACCATTCCTTGTTTTCTAGGTAAAGTTCTTGGAGCTCGGCTGATAGCTGAGGATCTATTGGAATTTTCATATTGCTATTATTTACACCCAAAAGTGCACAAAAGAAGATCCCAGGAACATGATATCTGTCAATGGTTGAGCTGATTGTCATCATCATCCATCAGATCTGGAAGGAAAGTTATTAAACGGTTTTTAGCAACCGCTAGCTCCTTTTGCAGGGTTTCGATCTGTTGCAATAAAGTGTCAATTACATCAATTCCTTCGAAGTTGATACCGAGTTCACTATGCAACCTAATTATTTTTTCAACTTTGTTTAGTTCATCAAAGTTGAGATAATGTTCTTCATTTATTTCAATGATGTGTAACAGCCCAAACTCATGCAGCGACAGCATAAATGATGGTTCTACATCATGGTGCAGACAGAATTGTGCAATTAGCACCAGGTTATCATTTCTCATTTTTGAGGTTGCTTAACGCTGTAAATAGTTCGATTTCTTTGTCATTGAGACCAGTGGGCAACTTTACCTGATAGGTAATGAAAAGGTCACCATATTCATTTTCCTTTTTATAAACAGGAAAGCCTTTCCCTTTCAACTTAACTTTTGTTCCAGATTGGGTTTCGGGTGCAACTTTGAGCTTCACTTTTCCATCAAAAGTATCAACCAATGCTTCTCCACCTAAAAGTGCTTTATATAGGTCGAGATCGACATCAGCATACAGATTTTTTCCGTCTCTTTTAAATTTGGTATTGTTCTCAATGGAAAAAGTAATGAATAGATCTCCATTGGGACCGCCATTGATTCCGGGAGATCCATGTCCGGTAACCTTAATGATCTGTCCATTTTCAATTCCTGCAGGGAACGTTAACCTTATATTTTTCCCATTAACTGTAAGGGTCTGTTGTTGTGATTTATAGACATCGCTCAACTTTAGCTTCAGCTCTGCATTTAGATCTTGTCCCCTAAACTTAGATTGACGGCTTTGCCCTTGCGACCCGCCGAACATTGAGCCGAAAATATCAGAAAAATCTTCTCCGCTGTATTCCTGAGAAGGATTTCGGGTAGATCGTTGCTGCTGTTGATGTTTTCTGGCTTGTTCAAACTCCTCTGCATGTTTCCAGTCATTTCCATGTTCATCATATTTTTTCCTCTTTTCCGGATCACTCAATACCGCATTAGCCTCGTTAATTTCTTTGAATTTTTTCTCCGCTTCCTTATTGTTTGGATTAAGATCTGGATGATATTTCCTTGCAAGCTTACGGTACGCTTTTTTGATATCGCCTGTGCTTGCCGATTTGTCTATCTCCAATAATTTATAAAAATCGATATGATCCATCTGAAATCTTCGCTGTTAATGATTATTTCGCTAAATAGCCTCCATCAATTGGGTAGTAGCTTCCGCTTACAAATGAAGACTTATCACTCGCTAGCCAAAAGATAAGTTCGGCCACTTCCTCGCTTTTCCCCAAGCGGCCTATTGGATGCATGGCAACCAGTTCGCTCTTCATTTGTACATCAAGGGCATTAAGCAGTGGAGTGTCAATAAAACCTGGACCAACAGCATTGACCCTAATGTTTTGAGCTGAATATTCAAGCGCTGCTGTTTGTGTAAGACCGATAATACCATGTTTGGCCGCACTATAGCCTGCAGACCCAGCAAAACCTACTGCTCCCAAAATGGAAGAAATGTTTACAATAGTGCCACCACCGCTTTGCAACATGGCGCCAATCTGGTACTTCAAGCCATAAAAAAGGCTGTTGAGGTTTACTGAAATGATCTTCTCCCAGCCTTCGATGCTCATCTCGGCAATTGAATTTTGCTCTCCACCTATACCAGCGTTATTTACAGCGATATCTAATTTTCCGTAAGTCTTGATTGTAAAAGCAACTAGAGCCTCCATTTCTGCCGCAACAGAAACATCTGTTCTGAAAAAAGAAGCCTTACCGCCTGCTATGCAAATTTCTTCAGCAAATTTTTCGCCTTCCAAGGTATGGATATCCGATACGACGACATTAGCTCCTGCAGATGCAAATAGTTGGGCAGCTGCCTTTCCTATTCCAGATGCGGCGCCAGTTACGATTACTGTTTTGTTTTTCATACTTCAAAGCTAGCTTACAAGACCGTGATTGATCATGATGCAAGTCACGGCAAATGATGATGTGACACCTCATCATTTGCTTTTGACCAGATGCATAATGCTGGAATAGTAACGTTTCATGCTCAGTCTAAAAACATCATAGAAAAGAGCAAGTCCCAAAAACGATATAGGCACTAAAAAGGCTATGAAATTCAATATTCCAAAAATATAGGCACCAAGTAAGGCGCCCAGCATAAAACAAAAGATAATTGCAAGTCTCAATTTTATTCGTGAAAAGAGTGGCTGCTGATCTTTGATATTGACTTTTAATTGCGCCAGGTCAATCCCAAGATCGGTAAAGGTTCCTGTGAGATGGGTAGTACGAACCACCGATCCGGAAATAACTGACACAAGAGCATTCTGAAGACCCATTGCAAATAACAAGCTTCCTGCAAAGGCCTTATCAGGATATAAAAAATGGCCATCAAATCCCTTCATCGCGCATGCCAATAAAATAACGATTTCTAATAGTATAGGAATTACATATGAAAAACGCTGATTCTTTCCCACTCGGTTGATAAACAAGCCTGAACAGAATGCTCCTGCAAGAAAAAGCAACATCCAAATTGCAATTACACCAGCGTCTCCCCAATCACGCAGGGCAATATGCTCCGCTAACAGTGCGGCATGGCCAGTAACATTTGTAGTGAGCGCTGAAAACCCCAAGAATCCGGCTGCATTTACAAATCCAGCAGTTAAACACAACAGCACGGCCAGCCTGAGGTTGTGTGCCGCCGTACGCCTATCTCCGAAATGTCTTAACATTGTTTTTTCTGATATCTCTTTTACCAGGATTATCATTGACCAAAATAATCGGCAATTCGCCGAAAAGCTTACTTTCGAGTTCGGCATCCTTTTGGTAAATATCCTTATAGATCATCAACCTGCTATCAATAATTTCACAGGTAAGGTAGGTTATGGCGAAAGGAACAGGTTTTTTGAGGTAGAAATTTTTGTACTGATAATTCTTCAACGCACTTTCCAATACTGTTAGCTGATCTCCTGCCCCATCGGCATTCAGCAAGAATTGGGCTAGTATTTCAGGATTTTCTAGCTGCAGGCAACCTTTGCTGGTTGCACGCTCCTTGGCATTAAATGCCTTTTTTTCGCGGTGGTCGTAAAGCGTCCCTTCTGGATGATCTTCAATTCGAAACAGAATTTTCCCCAGCGTATTGTCTTCACTGGGCGATTGTCTAGCGTGGTAAGCAGCGGGGTTCTTGCTAATTTTGGTCAGCTTTCTGTTATTGATTTTGACGTGTTTATGCTGATCATCATAGATTGAATAGCGATTGTCGGCAAGATAATTTAGATTTTTTAAAGCCGCCGGTAAAATCTCAGCAACAAACTGCTCGGCAGGCACTTTCCACTCAGGCGCTATTGTAAATCTTGATAATGTGCTTTCAAAAGTTTGTGTAGGATTTGTTGAATTTCCAACGATAACCTTGAATGTACTTAATGAATCACCCACGATAAGCTTCAATTGGTACGAAGGAATATTAACTTGGATGTGATTTCCTTTCATGGGTAAAAGCCACCTTAAGCGCTCCATATTGATGGCCATCTTCCGAACATTCGTCTGCGGGTATTCATAGCTATCTAAAATATATTGGCCTAAAACCAACTGCATGTTTTTTTGCAGATCTTCGTATTCATGATTTCTGGGCTGAACGTTGATCAGGGCCGAATAGAAATCTTTTACATCAATGATTCGAAAAAGCGTAAAGTCTGCATTGAAATGCGGTAAGTTACCATTATCAATTTCTTGTTTTGAATAGTTTGGATTAAATTTCCCATAATGCAGGTGGTTCATCATGGTAATGACCGCATCGGTTAATAATAGATCAAAAATCGTACGTTCACCTTCTATAAGAGAGTCAGGTTGTTCAGTCAACACCTTAAGTTTACTGTATAATAGTTCCTTGGGATGATAATCAGCTGGGTTCAGCCCAAACTGTCTTACGCAATCTAATAACATCATCGCCGTTTCGGTATTCGCGTTATTTTGCCCTTTTTCTACCCATGATAGCCTGAAGCCCTTCGTCTGGTAATAACGCTCCACTGTTTTTGGAAAATTGAGCAATGCTTTGCTGGCATCTAAACGGATTTTTGTTCCATCGGCAATAAACTGATTTACTGGGCTTTGAGCATATACTACACAAGAACTTAGTGCCAGAAACAAAACAATCCATCCGATAACGATAAGCCTTGCAGGCCTTTGCAAAGAAAGTGATTTATAGAAAGTTTTCATAATTGAGATTTTCATTACAAATCTGCCTAAATTTAAAGGGTCTTGTAATGATGGCCGTCATGGAAAATACTGATGTAATCACTTCAATAAGAATTGATTGAACTGCAGCTAGCTTTTAGCCATCTAATCGCATCGCGCTAGATAAAATTTTTACTTTACCTGATTTACAAGCAAATTTTCTGTAATGTTAATAAGGAAAAATAAGCATCGGTACGGGCTTATATAAAGCACACTTATCCATGAAATATTGCTTGGTAAATGTATTAAAATGGAAATGCTGGTTCACAAAGACCAAAAGATCAGCGTGAAAATCATGTACCACTAATTTAATGATATCGGGTATAATGCCTTTATCTACCATACTCATCGATAAATTCCTATAGTCAATATGGTTATGCACTTCATTCTTGAAAATATCTTCTGCATCTTTCTCCTCAATTTCTGGCAGTCCGCTAGCAGTTGAGTGCGCAATCATTACCCGCGCATTCCATTCTCTAGCGAGATCGGTGATATAACTCACCGTATTTATCCCACAAAAACGTAGGTCTGTTAGATAAACCAGCTCTTTGAACGCTTTGAAATCCCAAGATGAGGGCACAACAAGCAGCGGACATTTGATGTTGCTCAGCAACATTGAAATGGAAAGATTGATGCTAATCAATGCTGAAGGTAAGAACTCATCCATTCCACGAACCACTAAATAGATGTTTCGGTCATTTGTTAACTGGTGAAGTTCATCACCAGTAAAATCTGCAAGCTCGATTTCCTGAATAACCGGCCTAAAATCTGCATACCTTTTTTTCTGGGCAAAAAGGGTTTTCAACAGTTCTGACCTGTGGATCAGCAGACTTCCCGTTTCGCCTAGTTTAAGGTCTTCGTGGCGGATCACATCATCTGATCGAATGGCGCTCGCGACAATGATATTGGCCCTTATTTTTTGGGAAAGGTCTAAGGCAAATATTGCCGCATGGGAGGCGGTTGTGCTATGGTCGTTAAGAACAAGTATGGTCTTCATTCGATTAGGATCTATTTATTGATAGAGCAAATATCGACAGACAACTTGCACCAACAAATGATGTAGATCATCACATGCGCTGTTTAACGTCAATCCCATGACTTCTGCCTATCACTATCCTCAGCTATCGATTGTATAACCTTTCGTAATACTCTTTTACCATTCGATTTGATTCAAATTCGGGTATCACGTCATTTGCTGCATTCTTGATCATTTCTATCCAAGTTAATGGCTGGTTATAATAGGTAGGTAAAACCGAATTCTCCAAGGTTTCCAACAGGTTGAAATTTTCTTGGCGATTGATTTCTTCCTCGGATAAATTTCCAGTTGATGGATTGATTACAAAGCAATTGATTTTATTCTTCGCAAATTCTGGCACCCATCCATCAGGAATCGATAAATTTACTGCTCCGTTCATCGCGGCAGTCATACCGCTGGTGCCCGATGCTTCCCTGTACATAAACGGATTATTGAGCCAAACGTCGGCTCCTTTTTTTAACTTGGCAGAAAGACTCAATTCATATCCAGTGAGTACTGCACAATTTGCAAATTGTCGAGCACGTTCCAAAATACGGTTGAAGATAGCGGTAGCCTGATGATCTTCCGGATAGGGTTTACCAGCCCAGATCACTTGTACCGGTGTCTCATTATTGTTCATCAATTTATCGAAACGGTCCCAATCATGCATCAGCAGGTCGGCTCGTTTATATCCGGCAAAACGTCTTGCCCATACGATGGTAAGTACTTTTGGATCGAAAACCTTTCCTGTCATTTTTTCAACTTCGTGGAAAAGCTCAACCTTCATTTCCCTTTTTCTTTTGATGATATCCTCATCTTCATTGGATGCTATATATTGAGAAAGGGCTTTATCCTGCCAATATTTTTGATTCTGCGCATTGGTAATGGAAATGATCTCACATACCCCTGGATTGGCACTCCACATTTGTTTCGCAACTTCACCATGTATTTTAGAAACACCGTTTGCAATTCCAGAAAATTTCAGTGAAGCTAACGTATAATTAAATTTATTCCCTTCAAGGCCCAAAATGTACTTTACCTCATGTACCTGAAGATGATAGAAAAAAGACATCTCTTTTAACAGTTCGAAATCATGCTCTTCATTTCCTGCAACTTCTGGCGTATGTGTGGTAAACACCAGTCTCTTTTTAATTTCTTCGAGGGTTTTAAATTTCGAATAGAGAAAAAAGTTTAGCGGTACTGCGTGTCCTTCGTTCATGTGGTAGTGATCTGGCGACACACCCAATTCATCGAGCAATAGCCCACCTCCTATTCCCAATAAAATAGACTGTGAAATTCTTATCGTTTCGTTTGCGTCATATAATCGGTTTGAGATCGACCTTCCAAAATCATCGTTTTCGGGCAGGTCTGTGCTGAGCAGATATAAAGGTGCGGAACCGAATGTTTCTGGCTCTAGCAGAAATACTTTTACGTACACCTGTTTATTCCTTATCGGAACCTGGAAAACTATTCCGGTGTCCTTTAAAAATCCATGTTCCTTTTCATTAAATTCCACCCGCATCGTTCCATCGCCGTTACGGCACTGGTCATAATACCCATACTTCCAAAGTATGCCAAATCCAATTAGGTTCTGCTTGAGCTCGTAAGCACTTCGCAAATGTGAACCCGCCAAAAAGCCTAACCCCCCACTATAGATAGCAAGACTTTGATCAATGGCAAACTCCATAGAAAAATAGGCAACGGAGGTGTTGAATGCTGGACTGGGAATGGAGCTTAATAAGTTCTGGTTCATTTTTCTAAAATATGAGGAGTAGTTGGATAATGAACAAAAAAGGGCTTCAAATGTTCGTTACTTATCTAAGGTATAACTAACCAATAGCTCATTATGCACATTCCAAACCCCAGGCGCTTTCCATGCCATTCGTTCTGCTTCATCCTTTTGGAAAATAGAATGTACATTTCCAGTTAACGTTACATTGTTCCCAAAAACATCCACTTTGATATTCTTCTCTTCAATGGCCCAATTTCGGATCAATGCATTCTGTATGTCCAACTTTTCTATTTCGTCTTCGGTTCCAGACCTGATGATGATATTATTGTCGACAGCCCTAATGCCCAAGATATTTTCTATACAATTTTGTGCCGCCTGTTTTTGGACATTCCACTGTACTGTTCCCTGCAGCATTACCCAGCCATGCTCTACTTGTACCTGGATCTGGTCTTCAGGAACATCCAGGTTGCACTTTAGCGCATGGAGAACGGCCTTCGCTATTTCAGGATCAGTTTGATGGCCGGTTGTTGAAAAACTGACTTCAATTCTTTCAATTACCGCCTTAACACCTTTAACCGATTTGGTAGCGTGTTCCGCAACACGTTTTTTCGCATAAGAGTCTACAGTTCCTGTAAGGGTTACAATCCCTTCACGTACAATTACGCCCAATGCTGCACCAACTAATAACGGCTCCCATTTAAGTGCTTGTTCTATATTTTGTTGTAGCTTTTCGTCGTTGTTCATTTATTTATTTTTTAAATTAAATTATTTATCAAGGTGTGGGCTATTCACAGGATCTCCTTTTAACAGATTGCAGTCCCTTTTGTACTCCTCGGCAGTGATCTTCCCTGAGGCAAATCTCTTTTTTAAAATATCTAAGGGCGAATCACGCTTGTTTCGTTGCCCAGGAATATCAAACGGGATAATAAATATCCAAATCATTAGAGCAATAAAGACAATCCACCATATCAGATCCATCCCCAGAAAAGCACTTGTATTTAACATCATATTATTTTTATTTGGTTAACTAAGGCATTGACAATTCACTTTTGGTCAAAAGCGTTTCCATTTCATCTGCGATCAGCATCGAAAGATGATCAGTGTTGAAACCGTCAAACATCACGATCTTACCAAATGCTAGTTTTCGTTCAAAAAAACTTTTAGCTTCCCAAATACGAAACTTTTCTTCGGTATTATCAATCTGTTGCTGATAACTGATTTCCATCATTTCAAATATTGGCCGGAGCAAAGGGAAGGTTAATTTCTAGGTGTTCAAACTTTTTAACAACAGGAGAGCCCTCTTCCTTCTTGAATACCAGAAGCGGGAATTCTATCGAAGAAGCCATTCTTTTGGTCAAACTGCCAATCAACAAATCACTCAAGAAGCATTTCTCTCGACGCACCATTACCAGCATATCCATTTGCCCATCAGACATCAATACTTCGAGGCCATTTTTGATGCTAAAACTGTCAATTGAACGGTAGGATATTCTTGGAGTCTTGAACTCGCTACAAATCTCGAACATAAACGATTTGACCATTTCGTCAAAACCATCACTTTCCTTATCAGTTGAATGAATGTGGGAGATAAAAATCTCCGCACCAAAAGATTTGGCCAAAGGAACTAACTGTTGTATAAATTCCTTATTACTTTGCGTAAAATGGAAATCTGTTGCGAAAACAATTTTTTTGATTGGCCTGATCTTGGCCGAAAGGGGAACAAGCAGCACTGGTGCATTAAAGTTATCGATCATGTACCTACTTTGGCTACCCAATATAAATTCGCTAATTCCTCCAGCGCCATGCGCACCCATTACGGTAAGGTCTATAAACTGATCGAAGAGTACATTTTCTGCAACATCCTTTAAGGAACCCGACTGATTTGTAACCGTAATCTTGGGTTTATCTTGTAACTTGTGATGAGAGTTATCCAAATGTAATCTCAATTCTTCAAGCCTAGTGTCACTTTCTTTGATCAAGTCTCCAGCTTGCTGCATTGGCCAAGAAACAAAGCTTGCAAACGGCGTTTCCGCTGGAACTTTAATCGCATTACACAAAGTTATATTGGCCTTAAGCTCCACAGCGAGGCTATAGGCATACGCCGCAGCATGGTTTGCTTCGCGCGAAAAGTCAGTGAGTACCAGTAGGTTTTTCATAAGATGAGATTTACGATAGCAAAAATCGCAATTATCCAGTTACCTAATCTTGACCGCTATCACCAGTTCCCTTGATTGAGGTCATTAGGGGAATGGAGAATGGGAAATAGGGAATAGAGAATGGAGAATCAATGTAATTTACTTAAGGCAAGGTTCGTTTTTGCGAGCTTTTCGCGAAGCAATCTCCTTTCTGGTTAGGCTAGCTATAACGGCAGGGAGACTGCTTAGTACCTCGCAGAAACGAGCAGACTCAACCTCGCAAAGCCAAGCGACATTGAACGGAGAATGAAGAAAAATAGACGTCGCTTGTGTTGGCACCCAGTCTATTTCCTATTTCCTATCTCCCAACTCCCATCTCTATCATTGTATGTACTAGTTTTTTGACTCAAACTGAATCTTATGGCTTTGTAAGTTTGAACCGCTACAAGTGGCAACAGGCTGGCTAGTAACGATACTGCCCATATCGAAGCGGGGAGAACGGTCAATCCAAGGGCCATCCTACTTGGAGAAAAGGCGTATACGCCCAATACAAGAAAAGCACACAAGGCAATCGCCATCCAAACAAATTTGTTTTTGGTTACTTCATTTGCCCAAAAGGCTGAATGTGGTGATGCCATATTAAATACGTGGAACAATTGCGAAAAAGCAAGCGTAATAAAGGCGATATTATTGATAAGCGCCGGATCTGAAGAAATAAAATATTTACAGTAGAAAACTGCTGTTAATACCGAAACTGTCACTAGGCAAGCGTAAATAAAAATCATGACCCAGTTCGAGTTGGTGATAATTTCCTGCTTAAGATCTCTTGGCGGTTTGAGCATCACTGACTCATCACCTTTTCCGAGACCTAGTGCCAATGCCGGGAAAACATCAGTTACCATATTTAGGAACAAAATCTGCATAGGCAGCATCATGGACCCAGAGGCTACAAACCCAAGAATGGTGACAATAAAAATTTCGCTTAGGTTGCAGGAAACAAGATAGATTACGAAACGTTGGATGTTCTGGAAGATTTCCCTTCCATGGGAAACTGCACCCGCTACAGACGTAAAAGAATCGTCCTTGAGTACTATGCTTGCCGTCTCTTTTGCCACTTGTGTTCCCCTTAAACCCATGGCAATACCGATATCTGCTTTTTTCAACGCTGGCGCATCATTTACCCCGTCGCCCGTCATGGCCACAATAAAACCGGCCTGTTGATAAAGTTCAACAATCTCTAATTTCTGTTTGGGCGTAGTTCTGGCGAAAACCGATGTTGCCAATATTTTTTGTTTCCAATCCGAGCTAATCGTAGCCATCTCTGGCAGCTCTTTTCCAGAAATCACCTGATCATCGCCCACCTTCATCATACCAATACGTTTGGCAATATTTAATGCGGTTAAGGGATGGTCGCCTGTGATCATTACAATTTTTATTCCCGCTTCTTTGCAGGCAAGGATTGCTGGTTTGATATCCAATCTGGGTGGATCAAGAAAACCAACCATTCCTACGTAGATCAACTCTTTTACAAAATCTTTCGCGGGATGTTGATCGGTTTTGGCATAGGCAAATGCCAGTACCCTCAATCCTTCAGCCGCCATTTTTTCTGATGCTGAAAGAATTTTTTTTCGGTCTTCAGTAGTCAGTGTTGTGGTATCTTTTCCGCGCGTAATGTGGCTGCATTTTACGAGCAAATCTTCTACTGCACCTTTGGCCGACACATAAAATTGTGCGTCATTCTGATGTAACGTACCCATCAATTTAGTTTCTGAACTGAATGGAATTTCCTGTATCCGCTTATAACTTTCTTGAAGCTGTAGCAGGTCCACTTTTGTCGCTTTGGCCAATTCCATTAGCGACACCTCTACTGGGTCGCCCGTTAGCTTAACATCGTCTGCTTGCTCCAATGGCACATTATTGCACAATACGCCAATTAAAACTATTTGATTGAGAATTTGCCTATCTTTTGGTTCGTCGCCTGACGTAAACGTCAAAACGTGCTTTTTTATTGAAACCGCAAGCTCTTCATCAGGAAAGCAAAACCGTTCTACATGAATCTTGTTTTCAGTCAGCGTACCTGTTTTGTCAGTAAGGATAACATTTACCCCACCTAATGTTTCAACTGCAGCGAGCTTTTTAACGATAGCATTTTTCCTGGCCATCATCAACATCCCGTATGAAAGAGCAACTGTAGCGACAATTGGTAAACCCTCTGGAAAAGCAGCGACTGCCAATGCGATTGAGGTTTCCAAAGTCAACATCCAAGAACGACCCTCGATTATTCCGGAAATTGCAAATACGCCTGTCATGCCAAGGGTAATCCAAATCAGTTTTTTAGTGAGCGTGCTCAGTTTTTTATCTAATGGGGAAACAGTAGCAGTCGAACTTTCCACTAGCGAAGTAATTTTGCCCAACTCCGTATCTGCTCCGATTCCAGTAACAACGAATTTCGCATTGCCTTTTATCACTGCCGTCCCTTTGAAAACCATATTTAGGCAATCCCATAAATCTACCTCAGCCTCAATAACTTCTGCATTTTTGATCATAGGAAATGATTCTCCGGTAAGGGAAGACTCATCACACGAGAACTGATTGCATGCAACTATTCGCCCATCGGCAGCGACAAGGTCGCCAGCTTCCAACAGTACCAAATCTCCCGGTACGAGATTTTCTGAGGGAATTTCGTTAGGCTTGCCGTTATGAATAACCTTCGAAAATGAAACATCCAGCTTTGCCAATGCCCGCATTGAACTTCGAGCCTGTAGTTCCATGAAAAATCCGATCAGGGCATTTACCAAGATTACTATCAGGATGGCAATCGCTTCAATAATATCCTCAAAATAAAATGATACTCCCGAAGCAACCAAAAGTAGGTAGACCATGACGCTTTTGAACTGACCAATCAACATTGCCCACACACTTTTTTTCTTCTTAGCCTGATGGGCATTTAGTCCGAATTGAGTGGTACGATTGATAGATTCAGACTTGGAAAGACCATGAATAAGATCAGTTTGCAAAGCAATTAAAACTTCAGCAACTGTTAGCTGGGGAACTTTGGGCAATGGATATTGGATTTTCAAAATTGGGCGATTAAATTATTAAAAGATGTGCTAAAGAATTGCTAGTTTGAAGAACCATATTCCCATCTCCAATTTTTGATTTCTGGCATATCGTCTAAATTTTCGCAGATATAGGTATGGTGTTCCAGTAATTTCGCCTCGCAGAATGCTTTAAATCCATCTGCTTGAAGCTGCATTCTTGGTACTCGCTTAACGGCTTCCATCGCTAAATGATAGCGACTCATCTGGTTCATCACCACCATATCAAATGGTGTTGTGGTAGTTCCCTCCTCCATAAATCCGCGAACGTGGAAACGTGCTGGATCAGGCCTGCCATGTACCAGATCGTGGATAATGCGCACATAACCGTGAAATGCAAAGATTACAGGCGCATTGTCTGTAAAGAGTTTACTAAAATGCTCCTCGCTCAGCCCATGCGTATGATAGGCATTTGGCGAGAGCGACATCAAATCCACCACGTTGATTAACCGAATCTTCAAATCGGGCAATTGTGACCTAAGGATTGAAACTGCAGCAACCATTTCTATAGTGGGCACGTCTCCGGCACAGGCCAATACAACATCCGGAATTTCACCTCCGTCGTTGCTTGCCCATTCCCAATTGGAAGCTCCACTCGCACAATGCCAAATGGCCTGTTCCATAGTCAGAAACTGGAGTTCAGGTTGCTTGCCCGCAATTACAACGTTCACATAATTTTTACTGCGTAGGCAATGGTCCATCACAACCAATAACGTATTGGCATCAGGTGGAAAATAGATCCTAATTACCGAACTTTTTTTATTCACAACCGTATCAATAAAACCTGGTCCCTGATGGCTATACCCATTATTGTCCTGTCTCCAAACATGTGAAGTTAACAGGTAGTTTAAAGAAGCAATCGGTTTTCTCCAAGGAATCTCCAAACTGGTCTTAATCCATTTGGCATGCTGGCTTACCATTGAATCAACTATCGTCACAAAAGCTTCATAACATGGAAAAAGCCCGTGTCTACCGGTGAGCAAGTAACCCTCCAGCCATCCTTCGCAAAGGTGCTCGCTCAGCACTTCCATCACGCGTCCTTCTGATGACAAACGCTCATCGTTGATATTGGTTTTTTCCATAAAACAACGATCCGTGACCTCGAACACAGCTTCCAAGCGATTAGAGCTGGTTTCATCTGGGCAAAATAATCTAAAATTATGTTGCTGGGCATTTAGTGTAAAAATGTCGCGGAGGAATTTACCAAGGTTGCGTGTGCTTTCGGCAATCACGGTTCCGGGGCCTTTTATGGAGAGCGCATATGCTTCAAAACTTGGCATTTCCAACGCTACCAAGAGACTCCCGCCATTGGCATAGGGCGAAGCACCCATCCTTTTGCTTCCCTTGGGAGCTAATGCAGCAAGTTTAGGAACAAGCTTGCCCTGGTCATCAAATAGATTTTCTGGCTCATAACTTCTGAGCCAGTTATCCAATGCTTTTAGTTTTATTGGATCTTCTTTTACTCCGATGAGCGGTACTTGGTGCGACCGGAAACTATCCTCAATCTTTAGCCCCTTCCATTCTTTTGGCCCCGTCCAGCCTTTTGGTGTACGCAAGATGATCATCGGCCATTTGATTTGTAGCACGGTTTCCTCTGTGCGTGCCACCTGTTGGATATTCCTGATTTTTTTGTAAACCCGGTCAAGCGTGGTTGCCATCTGTAAGTGCACATTCACTGGATTTTTACCTTCTACAAAATATACCTCGTATCCATAGCCGTTAAAAAGGCTTTTAAGCTGGTCATCCTCCATCCTAGCCAATACCGTGGGCCCCGCAATCTTGTAACCGTTAAGATGGAGGATTGGCAGTACCGCACCGTCCCTTTTTGGATTGAGAAAGGCAATCGAATTCCAGCTTGCTGCCAAGGGGCCTGTTTCTGCCTCGCCATCCCCAACCACACAGGCAACCAAAAGATCCGGATTATCAAACGCGGCACCAAAGGCATGAGTTAACGAATAGCCAAGTTCACCACCTTCGTGTATAGAGCCTGGGGTATGAGCGCTTACATGACTGGGAATGCCGCCGGGCGTAGAAAACTGCCTGAACAGTTTGAGCAATCCTTCTTCGTTCTGAGCCACTTCCGGATAAGTTTCCGAATAGGTACCCTCCAAATAGGTATGGGCAATGATTGCGGGTGCACCATGTCCGGGACCGCAGACATACAGCACATCCGCATCGGTATAATTGATTAACCTATTCAAATGGACATAGATCAAGTTCAGTCCTGGCGAAGTACCCCAATGGCCGAGTAACCTCGGTTTGATATCATCAGCTTTTAATGGTGTTTTGAGCAACGGATTAGCCTGAAGATAAATCTGGCAAGCGGCAAGGTAGTTTGCCGCCTGCCAATATTGATTCAGTTCTTCAACGTTTTCTTCAGTAAGTGTATTCATGGTTTGGATATGTTTAAATGGATAGCAATTGTTGGATGTGCATAGCGATCATTAGCTGTTCATCGGTTTTCATGACCCTAACAGCTACCGTGCTTTCTGGAAGCGAAACCAGTGGGCCGATACCCGAGTTCGATCTGTTTTCGAGACTGATGCCCATAAACTGCAGGTCGGAACAGATCATTTCCCTGACCAGCCAGGCATGCTCTCCTATGCCGCCGCAGAATATCAAGAGGTCAACTCCACCCATCGCCGCCGCTAGCGATGCGATTTGCTTTTTGGCTTGGTAACAGAAAAGATCCAAGGCCTCACCAGCTTTTTTTTCACTGTTGCGTGTTGCCAATATTTCCTTCATATCGCCAGTACCCGCAATTGCTTTCAGACCTGATTCATGGCTGAGTATTTCATCAAGTTGATCGATAGAAAGTTTGTCCTGCTTGAGCATAAAAAGAAGCACACCGGGATCGAGGTCACCGCTGCGGGTAGACATGACCATCCCTCCCATCGGGCTTATTCCCATGGTGGTATCCTGTGTAGCTCCATTTTTAATGGCAACCATGCTAGAACCGCTTCCCAAATGGGCGATTATAATTTTCTGATTTTTGACGTCAACATCCTCTTCCAGCAGCTGCTGAAAAATAGATTCGTAGGAAAGACCGTGAAAGCCGTAACGGATCAACCCCATTTTCCTATATTTTTCCGGAACCGCATAGAACTTAGCATTGGTCGGCATATCTTTATGGAAATAGGTGTCAAAACAGGCAAAATGGTGAATACCAATAAAAGCATTTCTGAATGCCTTCATTAATTTGATTTCGTCAGGAAGATGATTTGGCGCAAGAAATAGGTAGGCTTCCAGGTCAGCGAGCAATTTTGCACTCACCCTTTCTGGGTTGATATGCTGAGGCCCACCCTGTACGATTCGATATCCAATGGCGATAATCTTTGTCCTGATGTTTTCGTCCAGCAAATCTGAAAGCTCCCTTATCGAAGCATCAAGATCTAGTGCCGTAAATATTTTTTTGACCACGTGCTGATCTTCGTTAGACCTGATTTCCATTACTACTTCCTTTGAACCTATGCCAATAATAGACCCAGATTGCGCTGTGTTTAGGGAGACCGAATGGATGAGGGTAAATTTCAGGCTTGACGAACCTAGGTTTAACACCAGTAGTAATCCTTCTTTTAATTTTGATTTTAATAGGGTCATGAGATGGAATCCGTTTATTGATTTTCAGTTATTGAGAGGAAATGAAGCTGTTATTCCATGCGATAAAGGTCAACGTAACTAGGGAAAACTCAAATGACGCCCGTCATCTCCATTAGCGACGCTCGTCATTTCACAACATCCGGGAAATATGGAATTTTGGCATTCAGATAAAAAGATTCCATGACTATCAACCAACAAATCATTTGGCTTTTGCTTTTATCCATACCAATTGCCTGCATAGCATGGACTGTTACCCACGAAGAAGTATTTAGGGAACCTAGGGAGTATTTCACTAAAAGGAGTCTTAACGGAAAAAATATCCTCACACGAAAGTTTTTCTATCTTTTTACGTGCGAATACTGTTTCAGCCACTACGTCGCCATCATCTTTATTATCCTTACAGATTTCCACCTATTGATTCCCGATTGGAGGGGCTACATTATTGCCGGTTTTGCATTGGTTTGGATTTCCAATACCTACATGAGCCTTTTTGGATTGATCCGTCAAGATATTTCTAAGGAAAAGGCGGAAATCAAAGAAATCATCAAAAAATTGGACAGCAGCAGTCAGACTTTAAACAAATAATTAACCCTTATGATGACGATCATCAAAATATTGGAACAGTTACCGCCGAAGCATTATTTGAAACTAAAAGCAGACTTTGCAATGTTCGTTGTCCAAAAACTGGACTGAAGTCTAATTGAATAAATGCAACTATCAATGATAGGCGAACGAGCAATATGTGATCTTCGTCATACTTTATCTGCCCCACTATGGCGATATTTGAAACAGCGTATTTTTCAGCGTTCTAAGGTCATAAAATGAAGCCCACGAATAAAATCAAAACAAATCGTGCGACAGATTGTCTTAATCATACAGATATTTATTATTCTGTAAATCAATATTTTATGGAAAACGCCGTCTTGCTTAAAGCGATTATCGATAATGCGATAGACGGTCTGATCACCATCGACGACCGTGGTATGATCGAATCCATAAACCCCTCTGCTTGTAAGCTCTTCGATTATACTGAAGCAGAGGTGCTTGGAAACAACGTTTCTATGCTGATGCCCATTTCCGACGCCTCAAAACATGACAAGTACCTTTCTAGCTATAAACAAACGGGACATGCAAGTATCATAGGAGTCGGAAGGGAATTAATCGGTCTTAAAAAAAACGGGAGACAGTTCCCTTTCAGACTTGGCGTAAGTGAAGTGAAATATTCTGGTAGAATCGTATATGCAGGATTTATCCACGATCTAACCAGAGAAAAACAATCTGAGGCCATGCTCAAGGACTATGCGAACCAGCTCGAAGAACAGGTTCAAGAAAGAACCGTATCCCTTCAAGAGACAGTCAAAATCCTGCAACAAACCAAAGAGGAACTCAGCCTATCGCTAGCGAAGGAAAAAGAGCTCGGAAAATTGAAAAGCAGGTTCGTATCTATTGCATCTCATGAATTTCGTACTCCACTAAGCCTAATGCAGCTTTCACGATCCCTGATTGAACACCACTCGGCTCAATACGAAAACAAAAACATCACCAAACATTTGGATAAGATTAATGATGCCGTCCTTAATATTACTGCAATACTAAATGATTTTCTTTCGCTCGAAAAACTAGATTCTGGAAAGGTGACTGCTCAGTTCAGCAGTTTCAACTTGATGGACCTTGCCAATGAGATTACCGAAGAAATGCAGGTAGTGCTCAAAGATGGACAGGAAATTATTTTCAAACATCGTGGCGAGGACCAGCTGATCAGCCTTGATGAAAATCTTTTGAAAAATTGCATCATCATTTTAATAGATAACGCCATTAAATATTCTGGACAGGAAAGTTCTATACAATTTTATACTAAAATCAATAAAAATAGTTGCACTATACGCATTTGCGACAACGGAATCGGGATACCAATCGATGATCAAAAAAATCTTTTCGAAGCATTCTTCCGTGCCCACAATACTGGTAAAATAGCAGGTAACGGTCTTGGATTGAGCATTCTTTCCAGGTACACTGGACTAATGAATGGTAAAATCAACTTTAAAAGCAGGATCAACAGGGGTACATTATTTACACTCACATTCCCACAACCATGAGCAAAACAATATTGATAATCGAAGACCACGACGAAATCAGGGCCAACGTAGTTGAAATACTTGAAATGGCGCAATATTGCGTGATAGAAGCAGAGAATGGAATGAGTGGAACAGAAATGGCCATCAAGCACCTGCCCGATCTCATTTTGTGCGATATCATGATGCCCGAACTCGACGGTTATGGCGTTCTTTATATGCTTAACAAGCATACAGAAACTGCTGGCATCCCTTTCATTTTCCTTACTGCTAAGGCCGAACATGCCGACTTGAGAAAAGGAATGGAACTGGGCGCAGATGACTATCTCATTAAGCCATTTGATGGTATGGAACTGCTAAATGCAATTGACATCAGACTAAGAAAAAAAATCGTAAAAGATCAGCACCAGCAGGCCACTAAAGATGAATTTAAAATACTGGTAGCAAAAACGGATGGCCTTGCAGCGTTTAAAACGGTAGTAAATGGGCACAAAACAAGAGATTTTAAGAAAAACCGGGTAATCTATTATGAAGGTGACCAAGGAAAAGGACTTTATTTGATTACCTCTGGAAAGATCAAGACCATCAAACTATCGCAGGACGGCCGGGAACTGATGACCGGGATGTATACGGACGGTGATTATATAGGAGTAAGTGCTATCTTAACTAATAGTGCATATACCGATACGGCAACCGCAATAGAAGACAGTCAGCTTTGCCTTATCCCAACAGATCAGTTAGAAAATATGCTCAACCTCTATCCAGACGTAGCAAGAAAATTCATCCAGCTGCTTTCCCGTGATAATCAAGAAAAAGAAGAACAATTACTAGAACTTGCCTATCATTCAGTTAGAAAAAAAATGGCGGGAACATTAGTTAAGTTGCATCATCGGCTAAGTGATAAACTCTCTGGATTTAACATCACACGTGAAGATTTAGCAGCAATGGCCTGTATGGCCACCGAAACCGTAAGCCGGACATTGACAGATTTTAAAGACGAAAAACTGATCGATCGCCTCGGCACCACCATAACCGTGCTAAATTTTGATGGACTTTTAAAAATGAAGAATTGAGCATGGATTTCAGAACTAGAAGCTAAATGGAAGCAAAAGACAAAGTGCAAGTTTCCAACAGGCAAAATGCTAAACAACCAAACAAAATTACTTCGTGGTTGCTCACCATTTATGAAGTATATCGTTTTGTAGCCAGATTTTTTAGGGAAGCGTTCCTTCCACCCTATGAGTTCAAAGAGCTCATGCGTCAGTGTTATGAGATTGGATACCGATCGGCTCTGCTGATCTCAACTACTGGTTTTATAACGGGGTTGGTATTTACCAAACAATCCCGACCGTCGCTTTCGGAGTTTGGAGCAACATCTTGGCTGCCATCTCTCGTTGGGATTGCACTGATCAGAACCCTAGCGCCACTGTTAACAGGTTTGATTGCCGCTGGAAAAGTAGGCTCAAGTATCGGGGCTGAACTTGGCTCGATGAACGTTACCGAACAGATTGATGCTATGGAAGTTTCAGCAACCAACCCGTTCAAATACCTCGTGGTAACTAGGGTGTTGGCCGCGACAATTACGATGCCCATTCTTACTTTTTATACAGCCATGATTGGAATGCTTGGCTCGCTACTGAATGTTTCGATGAACGAAGGAACCAGTGCAAGCGCATTCTTTCAGGATTCATTGGAAAGCATCACTTTTTTAGACATCACCGCATCAACTATAAAAGCTATTCTCTTTGGATTTACAATTGGTGTGGTCGGATGTTATCAGGGCTACAACTCCTCAAAGGGCACCGAAGGTGTGGGAAAAGCTGCCAATACCGCAGTAGTTGTTGCCATGTTCCTCATCTTCGTAGAGGAAGTGATATGTGTTCAATTCTTTAGTCTTTTTCTATCCTAAAACTATGGTACAAAGAAAACAAACCGACATGAGCGGTGAAAAAGTAATTGAAATTGAGGGGCTTTATAAATCATTCGGACCGCTCGAAGTACTGTCATCGGCGAGCCTAAATCTGATTAAAGGGGAAAATTTGGTTGTACTTGGCAAATCTGGAACTGGCAAATCGGTTTTAATTAAAATAATAATCGGGCTACTGGCTCCAGACAGTGGATTGGTAAAGGTGCTTGGAAATGTAGTTGACAAAATAAGCTACAAAGAGCTTTTGAAATTACGTCTTCGTGTAGGCTTTTCCTTTCAGAGCAGTGCGTTATATGATAGCATGACCGTTAAGCAAAACCTTGAATTTCCGCTAGCTCGAAATCTTCGATCATTAACAAAAGCGGAAACAGCTAAGCGTGTGGACGAGATGTTAGATGCTGTTGGACTCTTAAAAACGCTCAACCAAATGCCTTCTGAACTTTCAGGTGGTCAGCGAAAACGCATTGGAATCGCAAGAACGCTGATCCTGCAACCCGAAATTATGCTTTATGACGAACCAACTGCCGGCCTTGACCCAGCAACCTGCATGGAAATAAACACCTTGATCAATGATGTGCAGGAAAGATTCCATACCACTGCCATTGTCATTACACATGACCTCACCTGTGCGAAGGAAGTTGGCAATAGAGTTACAATGTTGGTTGATGGACATTTCGAAAGACAGGGATCTTTTGAAGAAGTTTTTAACTCGGGCGACAATCAGGCCCAACCATTTTACGATTACAATTTTATACAATAACAGATGGCATTAACAGAAAACCGCAGAAAAATTACCGTAGGCATATTTATTGCTATCGGCTTGCTAATTTTTATACTTGGCATCTTTACATTGGGTTCCCAGAAAAAAACATTCGTAAAAAGCTTTACACTAAATGTAATATTTAATGATATCCAAGGACTAAAAAAAGGCAATAATGTCTGGTTTTCCGGGGTAAAAATTGGAACGATTAAGAAAATAGAATTCTTCGGTACTTCACAGGTCAAAATCCAATTAAGCATCGAAGAAGACGCACACCCGTATATCCATAAAGATGCGGGAGCCAGCATAAGTGCAGATGGATTAATAGGCAACAAGATTGTAGTAATTACCGGAGGAACACCGAAACTTCCTACCGTAGAAGACGGTGACAGGCTAAAGGTCGATGCAACAACATCTACTGATGACATGATGAAAACACTTCAGGTAAACAACAAAAACCTACTCGAAATCACCACTGATTTTAAAGTGCTCGCTAAAAACCTCGTTGATGGAAAGGGAGCAGCTGGTGCATTGCTTTCTGATCAACAAATTGCCACTGATTTTAAGGCTATGGTTGGCAACCTGAATAAAACTGCAGTAGCAACCAATCAGACTGCTAGGGACCTGAGCAAATTTGCAAGTGCATTAAATACAAAAAATGGACTTGTTGACAAGTTATTGACTGATACCGGCGTATTCGAAAAATTTAATCGATCTGCACTTTCACTACAGCATTCGGCAAAATCGGCCGAAGAATTTGCCGCTAACCTAAATGCAGCATCGGCAAAACTAAAATCTACAGACAATGCCGCTGGCCTATTGCTCAATGACCCAAAAACAGCACTGCAGATTCGGGCAATCATGACCAATCTGGAAACTGGGAGCAAGAAGCTTGATGAAGACCTTGAAGCACTGCAGAGCAATTTTCTTTTGAGGGGTTTTTTCAAGAAGCGTGCAAAAGAGCAAGCAAAAGAAAAGGAGCAGAAATAAATTCAGCTCCCTCTTTTAAAAAAGTTGATGACTAATTATGCCATCAATCCACCATCTAGGATAATCTGGGTTCCATTACAATAACTGGAATCATCGCTTGCCAGATAAATGAATGCTTTGGCTACTTCTTCGGCTCTGCCCAAGCGATGCATGGGCGTACCTGCCATCCATGCTTGGTGAACCGCTTCGTCTGCATCCTTAAGCAAGGGTGTATCTATATAATACGGACAAATTGCATTCGCCCTAATATTCTGAGTGGCATATTGTACAGCAATATTTTTGGTAATGCCCAAAACACCGTGCTTGGCTGCAGTGTAGGGAACCAGACCATGTTCTGCCTTTAGCCCACCAAGTGAAGACATATTTACAATTACTCCTCCACCTTGTTTCAGAAATTGTTGCAACTCATATTTTACGCAATAGAACTGTCCAGTTAGGTTAACGGCAATCACTCTGTCCCAAACTTCTTCTGGCATATCATGTATCCCTGAATACGGAGCACCGATGCCAGCATTGTTAAAAGCAACATCCAGCCTCCCAAATTTGGCAACAACTAAATTGATTGCAGATTTCACGCTTTCTACATTAGCCACATCAATTGGCACAAACATCGTTTCTGCACCAAGCAACCTTATCTCCTGTAGTGTATCCTCATACGCTGAAGTTGCCAGTTCTGCAATTACAACAATTGCTCCTTCCCTCGCCGCCTCAAGAGCGGCAGCTTTTCCAATTCCAGAATTTCCACCAGTGATGAATACAACTTTACCTTCTAATTTTCTTTTCATTATCATAAATCTTTAATACCACAAAACAAAAATGGGGCTCATCACCCCATTCCTTTTAGTCTACCAGTGAAAAATCATATTCCACATGTAGCTCATTGTCAACGAACCAAACCCCTGGAGCATTCCAGGCGATACGTTGAACTTCGTCCTTTTGATAGATAGAGCTTACCGTTCCCGTTAACGTAACTTTGTTGCCCGAAACTTTTACATGTACATTATCTTCATTGATGGCCCAATTACGACGGATCGCGGCTTCGATATCGTGTTTTTCGATTTCATCATCCACATCAGATTTAACGGTAATATTATTGATGATTCCTTTTACTCCCAAAAGATTTTTAATGGCAACTTTAGCTGCTTCCTTTTGGTAATGCCAGGTTAGTTCACCTTGAAGGGTAACCCAACCTTTTTCCACCTTAATGGTGATTTTATCATTCGGAACCTGCCAACTCCACTTGAAAGCATTGAGTACTTCTTTGGCAACTTCATCATCGGTTTTTGGACCCCAATCGCCAAATTTCACTTCTATGTTTTCTACTACGGCCTTAACGCCCGTGACTTTTTTCGTGGCATCTTCAGCCTCTGTTTTTTTGATATAGCTATCTACTGTGCCAGTTAAGGTAACAATACCATCTTTTACGGTCACACCAATTTCGGCAGCATTTAATAACGGTTCCCATTTTATGGCATCCTGTACGTCTCTCTGTAAACCTTCGTTGTTTTTCATTTTTACCTATTTTAAAGTGAGAAATTTCACTACTCAAAGGTTATCGTTTTGGTACGTTTCCGTTTACAGGTTTAAAGAAATTAGTTACAGAATTCACATATTAAAGGGTGATGTTCATCATAAAAAAGGTGATCAAAATCACCACTGAAATGATGGTAGTCATTACATCTGAAAACAGGATTGTCGAATTTTGGTCGATTGCCAGACCATTAGCTAATCAGATAAGCTACCTATGATACTACACATTAAAAATATGGTAAGCGGCCGTTGCAAGTTGACGCTCGAAAAAGCCCTTAACACACTCGGGTTAGCTCATGGTGAAATCGAACTCGGAGAAGTTGAAATCTATGGAAAAGTAGGCAACGAAATATATGGAGCATTAAGAACTGCATTGCTGGAAACAGGGCTCGAACTCATCTCGGGTAAAAAAGAGCTCTTGATCGAAAGGATAAAACAAATCGTAATTGAAATGGTACACTATCACACACCCCTGCCCAAGGTAAAAAACTCAGACTACCTTAGTGAGAAAACATCTCATGATTATACCTATCTGGCCAATGTATTTTCCGAAGCGACGGGAATGACGATTGAGCATTTCATCATATGCCATAAAATCGAAAGGGCAAAGGAGCTCATTGTGGATAACGAACTTAACCTAACGGAAATCTCCTACCTACTCAACTACAGCAGTGTAGCACATCTCTCCAATCAATTTAAGCAGATTACGGGACTCACAGCTACCGGTTTCAAGAATTCCCCGATGCATTATCGCACTGCATTGGAAAATATATAAAAAGTAAAATATCTCATTCAAATAAATATTCGATGTGCAATCTATTGAATACAAAATTTTCAAACAAATTAGAACGGGCGCAAGAGATTGCGAAGCAGGTTTATACCGAAAATCGCGACCTCAAGTTAATCCCAGAAGTACTTCAAAAATATATCATCAGTTGCGGATTCACTGGCAGAGAAAAAATCAAATGTGCCGAAATTGAGTGGAGGGATGTTTCTCTCAAGCTAAAGGAAAATGGCCTTTGGAAGCCGATGGTTCTCAAGCAGTATAATTTCGTGCCAGAACCCAACAGGGTCACTTACATGAAAAACGAAAATTTCCAGTTGTTGCCAATTGAAGCCATCGACAGTTACCTTGATGGGAAGGGAAAGATGGAAGTGAAGATGCTGTACCTTTTGCCAATTGCCAACAGCACCGGAAAAGAAATGGATCAGGCCGAACTGGTCACCATTCTAGCAGAAACCATTTTTATTCCACTTTATGCGCTACAACATTATATCAAATGGGAAGAAATTGATGACTTTATCATCAAAGGAACTATCACTGACCGGGGAACTAGCGCTTCAGGGATTTTCTACTTTAACCAAAAAGCCGAAATTGTTAGATTTGAAACCAGCGAGCGCTATTTCACCAATAGTGATGGCAACTGCGAAAAAACAAAATGGACAATACTCGTCGGTGATTATATGGATCAAAATGGACACCTATTTCCTAGCTCATTTGCAGCAGTATGGAACAGACCTAGTGGAGATTTCGAGTATTTCAAAGGCAAAATCAAGTCCATAAAAATTGATGGCAAATCCGCTATCATATCAAACATGCATTAGAAGTGGTCGCATTTTTACAATCCAGCTCATGAACCAAGATCTTAAAACTATATCCGCCTCTTATTACTGTCCGATGCATTGTGAAGGCAAAAGGAGATATGGTCAACCCGGCCACTGTCCAGTTTGCGGAATGGATCTGGTCAAACAGCCTACGGTAGACCAGACAACACAATTCACATGCCCTATGCATCCTGAAATTATTAGGAATGAAGCGGGATCATGCCCAATTTGTGGGATGGATTTGGTTCCACTGGAAGTGAACCTTGTAGAAGAAGACAGAACTTACAATACACTTTTGCAAAAGTTTAAGATTGCAAGCGTCTTTACGATACCTATTTTCCTAGTGGCCATGTCGGAAATGATACCTGATAACCCGATTTTTAAACTAATGCAACTCAAGTATTGGAATTGGGTCCAGTTTATTCTGTCCGTTCCTGTAGTTTTTTATGCCACGTGGATGTTTTTTCAGCGTTCGTGGCAGTCGGTAATTACATGGAAACTAAATATGTTTACGCTGATCGGTATTGGTGCTGGCGCCTCTTGGATTTTTAGTATTGTAGCCCTTCTATTTCCTAACGTTTTTCCAGATCAGTTTAAAACCCATCAAGGAACTGTATATGTTTATTTTGAGGCTGCAACGGTAATCTTGACCCTAGTGCTATTAGGGCAACTTTTGGAGGCCAAAGCTCACAGTAAAACCAATAGTGCCATTAAAGAACTACTAAAATTGGCACCGAATACCGCTATCAAGGTTGTGGGAAACAAGGAAATATCAGTTGCTATTAGCGAAATTCAAAAGGGAGATTTGTTAAGGGTAAAACCTGGTGAAAAAATCCCGGTAGATGGAAGCATCAAAACTGGCGAAGCCATTATTGATGAGTCTATGCTCACTGGCGAACCAGTGCCTGTTGAAAGGAAAGTTGGTGACAAAGTAAGTTCAGGGACGATCAACGGTAATAAAACCTTTGTGCTGATGGCTGAAAAAATAGGCTCAGAAACGCTACTTTCCCATATTATAGAAATGGTCAATTCTGCCAGTCGTTCGAAGGCGCCCATTCAAAAAATCGCGGACAGGATTTCTGGATATTTTGTTCCCATAGTTTTATTTATTGCTATCGCCACTTTCATTGTGTGGGCAATCTATGGTCCGCAACCATCTTTTGTTTATGGATTTGTTAATGCGATTGCCGTGCTAATTATCGCATGTCCATGCGCGCTTGGCCTTGCCACCCCTATGTCTGTAATGGTAGGCATAGGAAAAGGTGCACAGATTGGTGTTTTGATCAAGAATGCAGAATTCTTGGAGAAGTTGAGCAGCATCGACGTGGTCGTTATTGATAAAACAGGCACCATTACAGAAGGAAAACCATCGGTAGAAAATGTGATGAGCACTGCCTCAGGCTTTACGGACAAAGATATCATTGAAAAAATTGTGGCATTGAACGCCAGCAGTGAACATCCTTTGGCAAAGGCTATTACCCGTTACGGAAGTGAACAAAACATTGGCATCAAATCGATTTCAGACTTCGAAGCCATAATCGGAAAAGGCGTTATGGGAACATTTAAAGATCAAAAATTAGCGTTCGGAAATGAGAAACTAATGCAGTTTGTTGATGCTAAAATTGATCCTGAAATTGAAGAACAAGTTAGTTCATTCCAGAATAAGGGCAAAACTGTTTCGTATCTGGCCGCGGGAAATAAGGTGATAGGATTTGTGGTGCTTTCGGATAAAATTAAACCCTCGAGTATCGACGCTGTACGTCGCATCCAGAAGGAAGGTCTGAAGGTAGTCATGTTTACGGGTGACAACGAGCATACAGCCAGAACAGTTAGTGAATACTTAAATCTTGACGGCTTTAAGGCACAGATGCTTCCAGAGGATAAGCTAAATGAGATTAAAAAATTTCAGACTGAAGGCAAAAAAGTTGCTATGGCTGGTGATGGAATAAATGATGCCCCAGCGCTTTCCCAAGCGGATGTAGGAATCGCCATGGGAACTGGAACAGATGTCGCCATTGAAAGTGCAGCCATCACGCTGATAAAAGGAGATCTAAATGGAATATCAAGGGCAAGATCATTAAGCAGAAAAGTAATGAAAAACATTAAGGGAAACCTATTTTTTGCCCTTGGCTACAATATATTGGGAATTCCATTGGCGGCCGGACTGCTCTACCCTAGTTTTGGAATTCTCCTTTCGCCCATGGTCGCGGCGCTTGCGATGAGCCTAAGTTCAGTTTCGGTCATACTTAATTCTCTTCGATTAAAAAATGCGAAGATTTAATGAAGCGTTTATGTATGTCTAAATAAATTTATAGTTCAACATCATCTGCTGCAATTTTCTGATTAACTTATCATTATGGAAGCAAAACCCCAATTTACTGAAAATCATTATGTAACCCGGATCGGCTGGCTGAGAGCATCGGTGCTTGGTGCTAACGATGGAATACTTTCTACTTCTAGTATAGTAATTGGCGTCGCAGCGGCTTCAACCGACCGAAATATAATTATTTTAACTGCTTTGGCCGGCCTTATCGCGGGTGCGATGTCTATGGCTGCTGGCGAATATGTTTCTGTAAGTTCACAGGCAGATACAGAAGCTTCGGACCTAAAAAGAGAGTCGATGGAACTACAGGAGATGCCCGAGCCTGAACTTCAAGAATTGGCTAATATCTATGTTGGACGTGGACTAGACCCAGAACTTGCAATTCAAGTTGCCAAACAGCTTACCAAACACGATGCACTGCAGGCTCATGCTAGAGATGAACTGGGAATCAATGAAATTACCTCGGCAAAACCACTACAGGCCTCAGTTGCGTCATTTGCATCATTCACTATTGGCGCCTTGCTCCCATTTGGCGTCGCTATCTTTGCCCCGCTGAGTGCGATGGTATATTTACAATACGGTTTCTCTATTTTGTTCCTCATGATTTTGGGCGCAATAGCTGCAAGAACCGGCGGTGCAAATGTAGCCACAGCTGTAACGAGAATCGCTTGCTGGGGTACTGCAGCGATGGCTATCACAGCATTGGTGGGCCATCTTTTCGGAGTGAGTATTTCATAATTAATTTAGATAAGAAATCCAGGTAAGCAAGAGCGTTATTTTGATTTAAAATTAATCCCTTGAATTGACACAAATTTTGCATCTTCAAATCATAATAAATTGTTCTTTTAAAATCAGTCACATTGCTGTTGGTAATTCACAACATTAAATCTGATGGTCATTGGCAAATTGAATAAGCTCACCTACGCCCTGTAAGTTAAGTTTACGATAAATATTTTTACGGTGAGTTTCTATGGTATACACGCTCAGTCCCAACGTTGTTGAAAGCTGTTTGTTGCCATGACCGATTTTGATCAGTTTGATGATTTCTATTTCTCTTGCCGAGAGCTTAAGTTCGTTGGCGAAACTGTCCTGTTGCCAAGCCGGCAGTTGTGTGCCAATGGGAAAAGGCAAATCGAAACTGGTGCCACCGTTCACTATCATCAGTATTTTTTCTTTTAATAATGGAGCAGTAATGTCTTTGAGCAAGAAGCCCTTTACACCGTCTTCTTTCGCTGCAGCGATTACTTTTGGATCAAAGTACATACTTAAGAATACAATCTTGATATTTGGCATGCGCAGCCTGATTTTTTTAGCCGCTTCCAGTCCGTTCATGTGCGGCATGTTCACATCGAGCAGTACCAAATCTGGCGTAACAGAGTTCAGTACTTGCATTAATAATTTGCCATTGCCTACCTTTGCAACCACTTCAAAACCAGGGATATGATTCAAGAGTTGTTCCACGCCATCGGCAAATAACAGATGATCGTCGGCGATTATGATTTTAGTCTTCATTAAACATAGTTTTGAATTTTGTCGTGGTAGGGATTTCTATGATTATCGATGTTCCGGCAGGACTATCATCGATATTGATTTTGCCCCGCAAGAACTCGGTCCTGGAATAAATGTTTTTCATACCTATTCCTTCTGCATTTGTTGTGTTGATCCCCCCTATTCCATTATCCTCCATCATTACGATGATTTCATCTGGGGTAATCAAGAGCTGGATGGTGGCCATACTGGCCTGTGAGTGTTTGAGCGCATTATTAATCAGTTCATTAATGATCCTGTAAATGGTAATGGAAAAAAGGTTCTCTATTTCTTTATCATCGCCATCGGTAATTAAAGTAAAACGGATGCTGCTGATCATGTTCAGTTCATCTACCCTGCTTTTCAGGATATGGAAAATGCCCATTTCCCTGAAATCCATGGGTAAGAGATTATGCGAAATGTTCCGCAGGTCGTTTATCGCCTTGCGGCCAATGGTTATGCCCTGCTCGTAATGTTCTTGGCTCTCCCACTGCTTTTCCCCTTGGTTTTCTGGAATGTTGCTGATGTGCAACAGCAAAGTGCCCAATGTAGATCCCACATCATCATGAAGGTCTTGTGCAATGCGCTTGCGCTCGTCTTCCTGTGCGGCCACTATTTCCCGCATCGATTGCAGTTGTTGTTGCAGCAGGCTCTCCTGTAATTTTTGCTTCTCGTTTTTATAGAGGTTGTACCGATAAATGATGCCCATAAAAATGATGATTGCCTCAATGGTCAGGCCAATCTGCATATCGCTCGGGGCAGATTGTATGCTGCTGTTCAGACCTCCACCCAGCAGGTGAAAGCAGTATTTTAAGATGGCCAGTGCAATAAATCCTTCGCCTATTAAAAAAAACCAGGCCTGTTTTACTTTTTGCAGGATCTTTTCGATGATGATGACGTAATATAAAGTGGCCAGCAGCATCGAAGCGCCAATGAACACGTATACATAAATCTGATGAAAAAGGGTGTTGCCCTCCAACCAATAATGCGAGACGAAACAAGCGAGAGGCAAAATGTAGAACAGGTAAGTTAGCCCATCCATTAAGGTTTTAAAACGACTGTTATGTTTGGTCACCTCTAAAAAGGAAGTAATAAGCCTGGTCATGCTCAGGAAACAGCAACTGGTGCTGATACTTATGGAAAGCGTGGTAAGAAAGGGATGGTTGGGATAGAGGTACTGGAAATCCAGCGACAAACTACTATACATCCAATACAGCATCGATACGATGTACGCAGTATAAATAAGGTGGATCTTCTCTTTGAGGGAGAAGTAAAGAAAAATATTGATCACCATGCTGAACACCATGATGCCGGTAAGCAGCCCAAAAGAAAGGTATTCTTTCTTCTCTTCGGTCCTGAAACTGTCATCGTCCATTAAGGTTGGATGGATGTTCAGGTCGGATCCTTTATTATCGACCAATACCAAAAAGGTGCCATTTGTTTGGCTGCGCAAGGTGATGGGGAAAACAATGCCATAATGCTGGTAAGGCCGCTCGCCGAAATTTAGCGTCATGCCTGATTGTGCCAGCAGTTTAAAACCACTATCGGATTGCGCATAAAGCTGTACCATTTTTATCCAAGGTTGGTGCAGCTGCAGGTAAAATGTACCATCGATAGCTTGTTCATTTTTGAGGCTAAAGGTGAGCCAATAATATTCGCCAGTAACGCCCGCATTGATGGCTTTCTCGGGATAGAGCTTTTTGAATGCGCTGGTGCCCTTCAGCTTTGCGATCTCCCCAACCTTTAATCTATCGGGATTTTTATAATAGTACAGGTGTTCATTTAGTGCATAAGTTCCGGGTTGTTTGATTTTTAATGTATCAGATGGAACGTGTGCCTGCGCATTTCCCGCCGAAAATACCAACAACAAAATTTTGATTAAAAATCGTGACTGGCACTTTTTGATTTTAGAAAAGCTACGGAACGGATTGAGCATGATGGGGTACAAAGTACAATGATAAACAAATAGTTGCGATACCCAATATTGGGTATGGACGGCCGAAATTTTAGCCCATACATTTACGGCATTCCATTTAGATAGCCCAAACTCCGCTCTTATGAAAAGACTGCTGCTCTCCCTCTGCTTTTTTGCCATTTCCTTATCGGCAATTGCCCAAACCACCCGATATGTAAAAGCTAACGGAACCGGCAATGGTACCAGTTGGGCACTCGCATCTGGCGACCTTCAGGACATGATCAATAAGTCTGCAAAAGATGACCAAGTTTGGGTAGCTGGGGGAACTTACAAACCAATCTACAAGGCGGATGCGCTGACCGCAGCAACCCCAAACGATAGGAACAATGCCTTTGTGCTTAAAGCGGATGTGAAGATTTACGGCGGTTTTGCTGGAACGGAAGCCACCTTATCCGCAAGAAACCTGGGCATTTTTGCCAATAGAAGTACCCTGAGCGGGGATTTTGGAACCGTAAATGATCATACTGATAATGCCTACCATATCGTTATCTCTGCAGCTGCCGTAGGTGCCGCGGAACTAAACGGCTTTACCATTAGCGGGGGTAATGCAAATGCAAATACAAATACAAATGCAGTTATAACAGTAAATAAACAATCGATAGACCAGTATTTTGCTGGCGGGATCTATAATGCTGATTCTTCTCCTGTATTGACCAATGTGATTATCAGCGGAAATATGGCTACTTATTCTGGCAGTGGAATGTATAATTTTCTTTCTTCCCCTGTACTAACCAATGTGACCATCAGCGGCAATACTGCTTATTTTGGCGGCGGGATGTTTAATTCTATTTCTTCCCCTATATTGACCAATGTCACCATCAGTGGCAATACGGGTGCTTTTCGAGGCGGCGGGATGTGTAATGAGTCTTCTTCCCCTGTATTGACCAATGTGACCATTAATGGCAATACTGCTAATGATGGAGGTGGGGTGTTTAATGCTTATTCTCACCCTGTATTGACCAATGTGACCGTCAGTGGCAATACGGCCTCTCGCGGCGGGGGGATGTTTAATTATTCTGCTTCTCCAATCATCAACAACACCATCATCTACAATAATAGTACTGGAGTTTATAATCAGGATGCTGCATCAGATCCTGCCTATCAGTACAGTTTGGTGCAGGATAATCCCTCAGGCATAGGAATGGTACCCGCACCAGTTGTTGCAAGTGAGATTTTTGTAAACCCTCAAACCCCAGGGTTAAACATAGGTGGTGATTATAGCCTAATCGCAGGCAGCCCCGCAATAAATGCAGGCAGTAACCAGTTTGTAATCAAAAAAACTGACCTGGCAGGCAATGCCCGCATCCGCAACAACATGGTAGATTTAGGTGCTTACGAAGTACAAACAGGCAACACCATAACTGTGGTCATACCCAATGCTGGCATTATTTATGTCAAACAATTTGCCAAGGGCACCGGCAATAGTTGGGCGAATGCTCTTCCGGAACTCGCAGACGCGCTAGTTTTCGCCAAAACAAACAACGCCATAGCTACCAACCCACAGGTTACCCAAATTTGGGTGGCAGGTGGAATCTACAAACCTATGTACAGCCTAGATGATGGTGTGGATTTCGGCACAGACAAAGGCCGTTTCAATACTTTTTTATTAGTAAAGGACGTAAAAATATACGGCGGTTTTGCTGGTACCGAAAGCACATTGGCCGAAAGAGATTTAACTCTAACGGCAAACAAAAGTATTTTAAGCGGCGATCTGAGTGGTGATGATGGCGTAAATTTCGCTAACAATGGAGAAAATACATACCATGTGGTCCTTGGTGCAGGCGCTGTGGGCATAGCCGAGGTTAACGGGTTTACCGTGAGTGGGGGGAATGGAAATGGTTCTTTTAGCATTCAAGTGAATTCATTGTACTTCTCTGGATTCCTCGGCGGAGCTTTTTATAACCAGAACGGCTCTTCCCCAGTATTGACCAATGTAATCATCAGTGGCAATAGTGCTTATTATGGTGGAGCTTTTTATAATGAGAATTCTTCTCCTGTGTTGACCAATGTATCTATTAGCGGCAATAGTACTCCTTATAATGGCGGAGCTTTTTTTAATCAGAATGGTTCTTCCCCCGTATTAACCAATGTAACCATCAGTGGCAATAGCGCTGACTATGGGGGAGCTTTTTTAAATATGAATTCTTCTCCTGTATTGACGAATGTAACCATTAGTGGTAATAGCGCTACGGCTGGCGGAGCTTTTTACAACAATAATTCTTTTCCTAAGATACGCAATAGCATTATCTACAATAATGATGCTGCAGATATACAAGGGCAAGGTTCCGTTCCCGCATACCTGAACAGTATCGTACAGGGAAATCCTACTGGTACGGATATGGTTCCCTACAGCGGTGATGTAATCAATATTTTTGTAGATCCGCAAGCGCCAGGTGTAAATGCCGGTGGAGATTATCGGCTTAGGTCGGGAAGTCCCGCAATCAATAAAGGGAACAATACCTTGTTTGCAGGTTTGGATGCCAACACCAAAGATCTGGCGGGCAATCTGCGCCTGCAAAAAGGGGCAATAGACCTTGGCGCTTACGAAAGTCCGTATTCGGAAATTTTGCCTGACGGCAATGGCATCCTTTATGTTAAAAAGGGAGAAACTGGCAATGGTGGCAGTTGGACGAATGCCCTTGGCGAACTTGCCGATGCACTCGTATTTGCGAAGAACAATAATGCCATAGCCGCAAACCCAAAGATAACACAGATCTGGGCCGCGGGTGGCATTTACAAGCCTCTGTACAGCCCTGCCGATGATAATTTTGGCAATGATGATACTAGAAACAATGCCTTTTTATTGGTGCAAGACGTCAAAATATATGGCGGTTTTGCCGGAACTGAAACCACATTGACAGAACGAAATTTGACCATAGTAACCAATAAAAGCATCTTAAGCGGAGATCTAAAGGGTGATGACGGCGCTAATTTCGCCAACAATAGTGAAAATACCTACCACGTAGTTATCTCTGCTGCTGATGTTGCCACTGCCGAGCTCAATGGCTTTACCATAAGCGGCGCCAATCTAAATGGAGCTGGTAATCTAACAGTAAATACACAAAGTACATTTTATTATATCGGTGGCGGGATATATAACACTTCATCTTCCCCAGTGTTGACCAATTTGACCATCAGTGGCAATATTGCGGGCACAAACGGGGCCGGTGGCGGGATGAGTAATGTTTATTCCTCTCCGGTATTGACCAATGTGACCATCAGCGGCAATGTGGCCAATGGGCTTGCAGGCGGGATGTTAAATTATATGTCTTCCTCCCCCGTATTAACCAATGTGACAATCAGCAGCAATGTTGCGAGGGCGCTCGGCGGCGGGATGTTCAATATTTATGATTCTTCCCCTCAAATCAAGAACTGTATTATCTACAATAACGGTTCCGGTGTAGACAATTCTGATAATTCAATTCCAGTTTATCAGCACAGTTTGGTGCAGGATATGAATGCAATCCTAGGTGTAATTTCTTATTTAGGCCCAGCTAACACCATTTTTATAAATCCCGAAAACCGAGGCCTGAGCACAGGTGGCGATTACAGACTAAAAGCGGGCAGCCCAGCACTTAACGCTGGTAGCAACACATTTTTTGCCCCTGGCCAATCGCCAGATCTTTCAACCATCACAACCGATTTAGCGGGCAAGCCCCGTTTTAATGGCGCTGCGGTAGATCTCGGCGCATACGAACTGCAAAGCGAACCGCAAAGTATCAACCCCATCTCTAACGTTACCAAAACTTATGGCGACCAAACCTTTGAACCAGGCGGAACCTCAACCTCTGGCTTAATTTTAACCTATGCCTCGGCAGATCCGAGCATCGCCGAAACTTATCAAGATGCAACCGATGGTAACAAATGGAAGATCAAGATTAAAAAAGTAGGTACGGTAACCATCACCGCCAGCCAGTTGGGCGATACAGATTTCGACCCTGCATTAGCTGTTGACTTTAATGTGGTTATTAACAAAAAGCCAATAACCATAAACTTAAACCCAGCCCAAGTAACTAAAACATACGATGCCAATACCAATGCGGTCATCGGGCTTGACAATTTGTCTTTCACTGCTGGAAGTATTGTCGGCACAGATGATGTAAGCATAGCCATCAGCAGTACCACTGCAACATACGATGATAAAAATGTAGGCACGGGCAAACTGATCAGCATCCCATTGGCTAATTTAAAATTAACAGGTACGGCCGCCGGAAACTATAACATCGTCAATACGGTTGATATTGCCGCAAATGTGGGTACAATAACCGCTAAGGCATTGACAATAAAGGCCAACAACCAGACCAAGATTTACGATAGCACACCCTATAGTGGCGGGAATGATGTAAATTATAACGGCTTTGCCACGGGCGATAAGCACATCAATTCGCTTACTGGCGTACTGGAATATGGAGGTAGCGCACAGCAGGCCATTGCCGCGGGCACCTACGCCATCGAACCAAAAGGTTATTCGGCTACAAATTACAGTATCATTTACGAAAGCGGCGTACTTACCATTGCCCCAAGTACGGTAAATGTGCTGAGCTTTAATGTACAGCAAACAAATGGAAAGGTCACAAAAGTTTATGGTAACGGCAGTATCAATGCGGCGGCCGCGGCCAGCTCAAATCTCTCTACAAGCTACCAAAGCAACAATACCGCGGTTGCAGCTGTGAATTCAGCTGGTCAGGTAGAAATTAAGGGAACCGGTACGGTAGTGATTACAGCCAGCCAATCTGGCAATTCGAACTATAATCCGGCAATAGCCATTAGTCTAACCATAGAAGTAGTTAAAAAAACCTTGGATGTGAAGGCGAAAGACGACAACAAAACATTCAATAACCTACCCTATACAGGGGGCAATGGATTAATTTATAGTGGCTTTGCTTATGGTGAAAATGAAAGCCTATTGAGTGGAACTCCTGTATATCTGGGCAATTCGCAGGGGGCAATAAATACGGGCAGTTATCCGATCATTCCATCTGGATTAACGGCTACCAATTATAATTTAAACTACATCAGTGGACTGTTAACGGTCCAGGCAGCAGGCAATAATGTGATACTGTTTAATAGTCAAGCCAATGGTGCAAACCTCAATGTAACCTACGGAGATGGATCCATAGATGCTAGCGCAACTGCCACATCGGGACTTTTGGTCACCTACGAAAGCAGTAATCCACAAGTGGCTACGGTTGCAGCAAACGGAACGGCTACGATACTTTCTGCCGGAACGAGTACAATCACCGCGAGCCAGGCGGGCAATAGTAACAACATGGCGGCGACACCTGTTAGTTTTACGCTAACCGTACAGAAAAAACTGTTAACGATTACCGCTAACAATTGGAACAAGGTATACGATGGGCTAGCTTCCAATACTGGTAACGACGTAACTTATACCGGTTTTGCAACTGGCGAGGGCAAACAGCAATTAACGGGAACCTTAAGCTATAGCGGAACGGCCATCGGTGCGAAAAATGTGGGAAGTTATTTTATCTCGCCAAACGGATATAGCTCGGAAAACTACGCCATAACCTATCAGGATGGAAGTTTGACAATTACCAAAGCTGGTTTAACCATCAAGGCAGATGCAGTCAGCAAAATGTATGGTGCTAAAGATCCAGCCCTCTCTACTACGGTAATGGGACTGATTGGCACTGATAAGTTAAACGGTGCTTTGCAAAGAGCTGTTGGCGAAAATGTCGGTACTTATGCAATCAGCCAAGGCACCCTATCCGCAGGTGCGAACTACACGATCAGTTATACTTCGGCCAATCTTGTAATAGGGTCAAAAACCATCTCGGTTGTGGCCGATGCAAAAACCAAAGTCTACGGCGATGCTGAACCTCCGTTGACCTATTCGGCAACTGGACTGGTAGGAATTGACAAACTAACTGGTTCATTGGAAAGAACTACTGGCGAAAACGTCGGAACCTATGCGATTAACCAAAATACTTTATCTGCTGGTGCGAACTATACAATCAGTTTTACTCCTGCGAATCTTGTTATCGGGTCAAAAACCATCTCGGTTGTGGCCGATGCAAAAACCAAAGTTTATGGCGATAACGATCCTGCACTAACCTATTCGGCAACTGGACTGGTAGGAACCGACAAACTAACAGGCTCATTGGAAAGAACTACTGGCGAAAACGTCGGAACCTACCCCATCAACCAAGGCAACCTATCCGCAGGTGCGAATTATACCATCAGTTACACGCCTGCAAATCTTACCATCGGCATAAAGGCAATCACGATTATTGCAGATGCGAAAAGCAAAGTTTACGGGGCAATTGATCCTACATTGACCTATTCGGCAACAGGAATGGTCGGAACAGATAAAATAACAGGATCGCTGGAGAGAGTACTCGGCGAAAATGTTGGCAGCTATGCGATCAACCAAGGCAACCTTTCCGCAGGTGCGAACTACACGATCAGTTACACTTCTGCCAACCTTGTAATCGGCAGCAAAGCGATCACTGTTATCGCCGATGCAAAAACCAAAGTTTATGGCGATGCTGAACCTCCATTGACCTATTCTGCAACTGGACTGGTAGGAACCGACAAACTAACAGGCTCATTGGAAAGGACTACTGGTGAAAACGTAGGTAGCTATGCGATTAACCAAAATGACATTTCCGCAGGCGCGAACTACACAATCAGTTACACTTCGGCCAACCTTGTCATCGGCAGCAAAGCGATCACGGTCATCGCGGATGCAAAAACAAAAGTCTACGGGGCAAGCGAACCGCCATTGACCTACTCGGCAACCGGACTGGTAGGAACCGATAAGTTAACGGGTTCATTGGAAAGGACCACTGGTGAAAACGTCGGAACCTATTCTATAAAGCAAAATACCCTTTCCGCAGGTGCGAACTATTTCATCAATTACACTACCGCGAATCTTACCATTGGAACAAAAGCCCTTACAATTATTGCCGATGCAAAAAACAAAACCTATGGCGATAGCGATCCTGAATTAACTTACGGGGTGAACGGGCTGTTAGGAACTGATAAGTTAAACGGTGCTTTGCAAAGAGCGGTTGGTGAAAACGTCGGAACCTACCCTATCAAGCAAAATAACCTATCTGCAGGCGCGAACTACACGATCAGTTACACTTCGGCCAATCTTGTCATCGGCAGCAAAGCGATCACGGTCATCGCGGATGCGAAAACAAAAGTCTACGGGGCAAGCGAACCGCCATTGACCTACTCTGCAATCGGACTGGTAGGAACCGATAAGTTAACGGGATCACTGGAAAGGATCACAGGCGAAAACGTTGGTCTATATCCCATCAATCAGAACACCCTTTCCGCAGGTGCGAACTACACCATCAGCTATACCGGTGCAGATCTTGCTATCGGCGCAAAGGCGATCACGGTCATCGCCGATGCGAAAACAAAAGTCTACGGGGCAAGCGAACCGCCATTGACCTACTCTGCAATCGGACTGGTAGGAACCGATAAGTTAACGGGTTCATTGGAAAGGACCACTGGCGAGAATGTCGGAACCTATACGATTAATCAAAATCACCTTTCCGCAGGTGCGAACTACACGATCAGTTATACTTCGGCCAATCTTGTAATCGGCAGCAAAGCGATCACAATCATCGGCGATGCAAAAACCAAAGTTTACGGCGATGCTGAACCTCCATTGACCTATTCGGCAACTGGACTGGTAGGAACCGACAAACTAACTGGTTCATTGGAAAGGACTACTGGCGAAAACGTCGGAACCTATACTATTAACCAAAATAACCTTTCCGCAGGTGCGAACTACACGATCAGTTATACTTCGGCCAATCTTGTAATCGGCAGCAAAGCGATCACAGTCATCGCAGATGCAAAAACAAAAGCCTACGGCGATACAGATCCGGGGCTAACCTATAAGGTTGTCGGGCTGCTCGGTAGTGATAAGTTAACCGGTTCGTTGGAAAGAACTGTTGGAGAAAACGTAGGCAGCTATGCGATTAATCAAAATAACCTTTCCGCAGGTGCGAACTATACCATCAGCTATACTTCTGCAAATCTTGTAATCGGCACAAAGGCCATCACGGTTGTGGCCGATGCAAAAACCAAAGTTTATGGCGATAGCGATCCTGCATTAACATACGTTGTTAACGGAATGCTCGGCACAGATAAGTTAACCGGTGCTTTGCAAAGAAGTGTAGGAGAAAATATGGGTACTTATGCAATCAATCAAGGCCCCCTATCCGCAGGTGCGAACTATACCATCAGTTATACTGGTGCAAATCTTGTTATCGGCACAAAAGCTATCTCGGTTGTCGCGGATGCAAAAACCAAAGTTTATGGCGATAGCGATCCTGCACTAAGCTACGTAGTTAGCGGACTGCTCGGCACAGATAAGTTAACCGGTAATCTACAAAGGGCGGTAGGCGAAAACGTTGGGGCTTATTTGATTAACCAAGGCACCTTATTTGCAGGCGCAAACTATACCATCAATTACACTACTGCCAACCTGAACATTACAAAAGTAATACTCACGGTTGCTGCAGAAGATAAACAAGTTTGTCAGGGCAACGTTTTACCACCACTTACCATCGTGTACACTGGCTTTAGGTTCAATGATAACATAACGGTCTTAAGTAAAAGACCTGCAATAAATACAATAGCAACTGGCAGCTCACCAGCTGGTAATTATACGTTATCGCCAAGTGAGGCATCTTCAAATAATTACAGCTTCAATTATGTAACTGCGAATTTGACCATCTATGCAAAACCAGTTTCTTTAATCACCAGCAATAAGCCTTCCCAGATTAGCAAAGGAGAAACGGTTATACTTACCGCAAGTGGCGGCACAACATTCTCATGGGGAAATGCCGAAGGAATCATTTCTGGACAGCAGACTGCAGTACTCACCGTCCGTCCAACCCTAACCACCACCTATGTAGTTACTGTTGTTAATGCCAACGGATGTACCGAAACCAGTAGTATTACCATTGAAGTAAATAGCGACTTCCAAGCAGTAAAGGCCAATAATATCCTCACGCCAAACGGAGATGGCATTAACGATGTATGGGTGATCGCCAATATCGATGTGTATCCCAACAATGTGGTCACCGTATTCGACAAGGGCGGAAGGATCATATTTACCCAAAAGGGTTATCATAATACCTGGGATGGTACCGTCAATGGCTCGCCGTTGGCCGAGGACACCTATTACTACATTATCGATTTTGGTACGGACAAGTTAAAACAAAAAGGTTTCATCACTTTAATTAGACAACAATAAAATGAAGATCTTCAAAAATACGCTAATGGTGATCATGGTGGTCCTGCTATCAGCCCGAATTTCAAGCGCACAGCTCAACCCCTTAACCGCGCAATACTACAACAATACCTATCTGGCCAACCCGGCGTTTGCCGGCTATGAAAAGGGTCTTGCGGTTAATCTTTCTTACAGGAAGCAGTGGGGAAGCATTCCAGGTGCGCCCGTAGTGCAGAACCTTACGGCCGAATACAGTAAAACTAAGGTTGGTTTAGGGCTGAACATAAATTTTGACAAGGCCGGACTGCAGCGCCAATCCAGGGTAGTAGGCACGTACGCCTATCATCTGCCGTTAAATGAGGACCGTGCAATGCACTTTGGTATTTCGCTTGGATTTATGAACCAGCGGCTTGCAAACAATGACATCGTTGGCGAAACCAATGATCCTCTTGCGATGGCCTATAACCAGCGCCATACGTATCTGGATGGAGATTTCGGGATTGGTTATACCGCAAAAAGGTTAAGGATCGAAGCCTCGCTCCCGAATTTGAAAACCTTTTTCAAGCAGAATGAAATCAAATTGGCAGACGTGTCCACCTTTTATAGCGCGATCAGCTACAAGGTCACGCTTGATCAGGGCGAAGAAGGAATAGAACTGGAACCAAAATTGGCTTATCGCGGTTTCAAGGAACTTGATAATATATGGGATCTGGGTACCCAGCTAGCATTGGTCGATAGGAAAATTATGATTACAGGTATCTACCATAGTACTAAATCCACAAGTTTTGGATTGGGATTTGATTACAATAAAAGATTGTTAATAAATGGCTTCTACACAACACAAACATCCTCGCTGAGTTCTTATAGCACTGGTACTTTTGAGATTAACTTAAGAGCTAAGTTGTAACTGAGCCATGTATGCTAAACTTACCTTTAAGTTTCCATATTATTTAAAAAACATGTTGTGTTAACGTTGTGTGTTTCGCTAACTTTAAAATTAATCCCTTGAATTGACACAAATTTTGTATCTTCAAATCATAATAAATTGTTCTTTCAAAATCGGCCAAAACGTATCAAACCTTATGGTGCCCTTTTTGGTGCCCTAATTTAAAACACATTGACCTTAAATTTATAACTTGCTCATTTAGTGAAACTTATTTATATAGGTTTTTATCCCAGCGGGATCACAGAAATTCAAAAACCATCTTCAAGGCAACTTAAAGATGGTTTTCTGTTTTTATGGTAATTTGTAAGGTTTCCTGAAACGTTATAACCGTAGGTTTTGTATTCGATGTCGGTAAGGTCACCGATTTACAAATACATTTCATCAGGGTCCCCTTTTTGATTAAATTTGGGAGCTAATTTACCATATGGATCAATATAATTTTCTTGAGATCACTGCTTTCATTGGAATTTTTGTCGTTCTATTTCTTGCCTTGTTTTTACTGACTGTGAAAACGAAACACAAATTAGGAAATCAACTTTTTGCTTTTTTTCTTATCGGAAATGCCATAGATGCTTGTAAATATTTGATTCATCATATTCCTGAAAATTTCATCAACCTTGAGGCTTTTCGTTGGAGTATTGTCTTTTTGGTTCCTGCATCGTTTTATCTCTATGCAATGTCGATTTGCTTTTCTAACTTCCGATTAAAAACGAAACATTTACTGCACGCTATTCCATTTATTGCCTATAATTTGATTTTAATTTCGGGTATATATTTTGAGACTACAGCTAAGAAATTACTTTTTATAAAGAGTATGCATCAAATGCCTATTATACATTTTTTTCAAATTCTTTTCGAATTGCTATTTCAAGTTTATTTTTTTGCTTCATTTCTGATTATTAGAAAATCTAGAAATGTTTATTTTGAGAATTATACGAAACCGAATATTTCTCTAATTAATGCGCTGCACAAGATAACAATTGTCTATTATATCTTACATTTCCTAGTGCTTCTAAGATGGCTGGTTACTTTTACCATGGGTTTGGGAGAGTTAAGACAATGGATTGTAACCCTTGATGGGTTTACGTTTTTATTTTGTACTTGTTGGTATCTATTTATTGCATTAAACAATCCTGATTTTTTCAGAGGATTGAATTCCCATCTGAAACCTATTACAGAAGTTGTTCTAAGACAAAAACCTAGTCTTCTGATCACAGAAGAAAAAAATAAGCAAATCGAATTCTTAAAAGGTTTTATGGAAGAAAAAGAACCCTATTTGGATTCATCATTAACTATTCAGGATTTATCTGAGCAAGTAAAAATGCCAGTTAAAGATTTATCTACTTTGATTAACTTGTATATGGATAAACACTTTTTCGATTTCGTAAATGAATATAGAATTGAAAAAGCGATGCAAATTCTTAGAGATTCTTCTCAAAAAGAACTTACTGTTTTGGAAATCTTATATCAAGTGGGTTTTAATTCCAAATCTTCGTTCAGCACTTGTTTTAAAAAACACACAGGAAAAACGCCTACGGATTTTAGGAAAAGTTCATTTTAATTATTTATTTTAATTGGAAATGAGTTCGACTTTTTTTAATCGGTCGTGTATTAATGAGATGTAAAGCATCTTTGCATTAAATTATAAATCAAAATGAAAAATCGACTTGTTTTACTATTAATAACTATTTTCTTCACAAACAATCTTTCCGGACAGGAATTAAATAATTTCTTCTCTACTCTTTCTGAGAAAAATCTTTTTAACGGAAATGTTGTGATTTCAAAATCGGAGAAAACTATTCTTTCTGCAAATTATGGATTTTCTAATATTGAAAAGAAAGAGAAGCTGAATGACCAATCTCAATTTCCTGTTGCATCCATCACAAAAACGTTTACTTCTACGGCAATTCTTCAACTTCAACACAAAGGAAAATTGAATATCAATGAACATGTTCAAAAATATTTACCCGATTTTCCTTATCCGAATATCAGCATCAAACAACTACTCAATAATACTTCTGGATTGGCGCAGGAATATACCTTGTTTGATACCATCATTAAAGAACATCCTGAAAAAGTCATTTCTAATCAGGATATAATACCAACGTTTATTCGTTTCAAAACACCGCTTTCATTTTCTCCAGGAAGCAAATGGGAATACAATAATGTGAATTTTTGCCTAGCAGCTTTGGTTATTGAGAAGCTTTCTGGAATTAGTTATAGGGATTATATAAAGAAGAATATTTTCGGACCTGCAAAAATGAAAAATTCATTTGTTCCGTTAGACAGAAAAATTAAAAGCCAAAATCAAATTGAATTATACACGTATCCTAACTTTTATTCAACTGATTTGGTAAACACAAAAACTTTAAAGGAACCTTTTTTAATCTACGAAAAAAGTAATTTTTATGGAAGCGGTGGGATCGTAAGTACAGCTTTAGATTTACAAAAATATCAAAAAGCATTATTCAATTTTCAGATTTTAGGAAAGATAGAATTGGAAGAGGCTTTAACGCCCACAAAACTCAACGATGGAAAAGTTGTTTCTTATACTATTGATGGAAAAGATATAAGTTATGGTTTAGGCTGGGGAATATACATCGACGAAAGTGATGGAAAAATTGTTTTTCACGACGGTTTTATTACTGGACTGACAGGTATTTTGTTACATAATATCACTAAAAAGCAAAGCGTGTTTTTGCTTTCTAATTCCGCCAGTTCCATTTTTCCTATCTCAAATGCTGTTTTAGATTTAATTAATAATAAACCATACACCATTCCTGTTCAGAATCTTTCGAGAGTTTATGGAAGTTTAATTGAAAATGGAAGCAAGGAAAAAGCAAGTAAATTAGTTCAGCAATATTTGAAAAATCCGAGTAGTTATGAGGTTTCTGAAAGAGATTTCAACAGATTGGGTTATCAATTTCTACGACTTCAAAAATGCGATAATGCTTTGGATGTATTCAATTCTGCGACTTTAATTTTTCCAAATAGTTGGAATGTTTTTGACAGTTACGGCGAAGCTTTGCATCAATGTGGTAAAAAAGCAGAGGCGATAAAAATGTATCAAAAATCGGTTGAACTAAATCCTGAGAATGAAAATGGGAAACAAATGCTTTTAAATATACAATAGTAGTGAAATAACAAAAAACTCTACTAGAGAACTTTCAATACTTGACATCTATTAATCAGCCAAACTAATTATACGTTTTAAATCTGACACAAAGTGGTTCGGTAAAATGTCAGTGGTGAGTAAGGTAAAAGAGTTAAAATGACTCACCGAATAACACATAATTATCTATTGAACAGTCTGTTATAAACTAAACATATTTATGTATCTTAAGAAGCAAAGCTATGTTTAGATCGCTGTTATTTATTGTTTTTTAACCGCGATGCAGCTCTCGAACCGAAAGTCGGTTCTCGGGTTGTTTCACTTTAATCATTAAATTATGAAGACCAATTTTAGCCTGCTTTTCTATTTGAAAAAGCAAAAGAACTACGTAAGTGTGTATTTCGGGTAAAGTGTTCACTCCGTTTCGGGCAATAGCAACGCCGTAAGCTTTGCCCTAAAAAAACCATCAAAAAGTCCTGTCCTGACAATGTTCGCCAAGATCTTATCGATCATCCCTGCCGTCCACTCCCAGTCCGCAAAAGCCCCATAGCAGCACAGGTAAAAATGTACCGCCAATATAAAAATGCTGAGTAGTCTCGTAAAATCGATGATCTTGTGCAGCCCCTGCACGTCCGCCCCTGTATTCATAGGCTGCAAATTGATCAAAACACATGAGCCAGTTCGACAAGCCCCATAGGGATGGCCATCGGAACTGCTTGGATCAACTAGCGTACAAAAGCATTTGCATAGATCAACAGGATATCGTTACGTTTGCATAATGGTCATTTGAAATAATTCGCAGTGGAACATTGCCAAAAATTGCCAGACATTTCTAAAAAAAGCATATGGACGAACTTAGCACATATCTGCAAAGCACATTTAAGCTGAGCCCAGAAGAATCCGGTATCTTTCTCGCCAGTTTTTCCAGGGTAGAACTAAAGAAGAACGGACTGTTCGCCCAGCAGGGGCAGATCTGCCACCAGATCGGACTGATTGCGAAGGGCCTGATGAAATGTACATACCACAGAAACGGAACGGAAGTGGTTTTTGAGTTCGCCTACGGACACAGTTTTATCGCCGACTACTACAGTTTTCTCACGCAAACCCCTTCGGAAAAAGAGATCCGTTGTCTGGAAGATACCACCGTGTATACCATCAGCAGAACGGCATTGGAAAAACTGGCGACAGCACATCCCTTTGTACTTGCCATGAGCGAGAAAATGAACGAAAACCTGTTTCTGAGGATGCACAACAGGTTAACGTCACTTTTGTTAGAAACGCCTACGGAAAGATACCAGAAACTGATCGCAGAAAGGCGGGACCTCTCAGAACGCATCCCACAGTACCTGCTCGCTTCCTATCTCAACGTCAAACCTGAGACCGTCAGCAGGATCAGAAAAAAAATAACAGCAAAGCCATTTCTTGACTGAAGTCAATCATTTTGTCTTTTCGGCAGGATAGCTTTACGGTCACAAGCATATCACAAGATGAACCGTTTAGCAATCCTAATAGAACAGACCCAAGATGCCTACAACTGGGTTAACAGGCTACTTGAATCTATCCCAAAGCAGCGCTGGGACACGACTCCCGCAACGATCGAATCGAACATCACCTGGCAGGTCGGGCATCTCATCGTCAGCTTCTACTACCATTCGATCCTGGTCATCGCGGGACACCAGATGGATATCCTACAAAAGATCCCGCTAAAGGAATACGGAAACCTCTTCACAGATGGGGATCCCAAGAACGCAATTGGCCACACGGTTCCTATCAGACTGTTATCGCATTTGGTCCTGATGGAAAAAAAATCACTTGAAACTATAGGGTCGCTGTGTGAAAGTGACCTTGACAGCAAGCTCGAGCCGGCCCAGTTTCCCCACCCTATCGCCAAGAACAAATTTGGTGCACTGGACTGGAACATCAAACATACCATGTGGCATTGTGGCCAGATGGGGATGATCAAGCGGACCATTAGCGAACGCTATGATTTTGGCCTGAAAAAAGACAGGTGATCCAATTGGCTATTCATGGAGACAAAACTGACGGACCTACGTGTGCTCGATTGACAAGCACGTTGGCGATGGCCTTGAAATCCGACGAGGCCGTTACAAGAAACCGTAATTTATTCCGTCGACATTTTTAGAAGTTAGAAAAAAAATACGATCACATGGGACTACTATTCAGAAAATCGGTCAAGCTCGGGCCTATCAGGGCCAATTTTTCAGGGAGCGGCATCAGCTACTCCACGGGAATAAAGGGTGCAAGGAGCAGTACCTAGCCTGCTTAGCTTTATTTACGCTGATCTTACTTATAATCTTCTTTTCTATTTCAACCTGCATCACATTGATGATTAAATTAGGATCGATAGGTCTGTTATTTTTTATTCAATTTGTCTGCTGTAATTATTCTGTTGCTAGAGGAATTAATTGTCAGTCTTATATTTCTTTCGTTATTTGTAATGTAAATATTTTTACCTGTTTTTTGATATTGGGTCTCGTCTGTTTCCATGATAATTGCAAAAATCATCTCTTCAATTTTGTCTTTTGAAAGCTTTAGATTTAGTTTTTTATTAATTCTTTCATACACAAGTTCGGTATAACAAATTTTTTGTAAAATCTCTTTTTTGTAATTATTCATACCTGCTTTTTTAATTGTTCGTGTTCAGAGGTAGATAAATGTCAATTATAGAAGTCGGTTTATTCCATTGAAACCGATAATCATACTTTTCAAAGTGTATAAATCCTGCTTTCGTATGGTTTTCAATTTTCAGGTTTGATTTTGGCAGAATGACTTTATAAATCTCAAAAATTGTTTGTTTTATATTTTCCATTTATCCTTTGTGAGTGAATATTTCATATTCACCTTTCGGAATTTCTAAACTTTTAAAATGGTTGGGAAATAAAAAAATGTTTTTCGGAATCGCTGCCAAATAGAAATACTTTTCTTCCGTTTTATATGTTATTCCATATTTTATCCAATTATAATTATCTTGATTTAGCTTCAACTTTTTTAGTTCTTTATTGAAAAAAATCCAATGTTTTCTTATTATTTCAAAATTACAACTCTGAGAGTTAGTCAATTCTGTCACAAGTCCACAAATTGGTATATTTTGTTTTATTGTTGTCATTCGTATCTATCTAAAGCGATTGCTAGCGCCCAAATATAAGTAACCCATCATAATTAAATAGTTTTAATGACAACGTGGCTTTTTAATTACGGGCAAGGTTATCAATTATACACCCCAAATCCAATGTACAACGGCAGGAAAACAAAGTAAACCACTTTGCAAATGCCCAGAACGAGGACAGCGGGCTGGCGCTTGTCAAACAAGCCTATCTGCTCAATTCTTTTTCGTTTGGGGCTTTACCAGTGCGTACAATTTTGCCAAGTCGCTATCTTTCCTGACATCTATTATCTCCATCCGCTGATCGGGGTGAACCAACATGACATGGGGAATAGTTTCAACAAAATACTTCAACTTAATTCCACTAATATCCTTAAAGGCGAGCAGCGAACGCCATGGGATCCGCTCTTGCAGAACCAGTTTTCGATACGCTGGAATGCCTTCGGGCTTATCAATGGAGATATAGGTCAGCACTAGCTGCTTTCCGAGATCCAAATAGATCTCTTTCAGCAACGGGATCTCCTCCCGGCAGGGAACACACCAGGATGCCGTAAAAACAATTAGATTGTATTTAGATGTATCCTGGACAATCTTTTCCGAATTTTTTCTTTGCAGTTCAGGCAAATAACTGTTCTGGAATTTCTTTTCGTACAAGAAACGTTCGATCTTTTTTGCCCATATCGTATTGCTGTGGCTACCCGAAAAATTTTCATAAATCTTCTGGATATCCCCTTTCGACCGATATTTGTTAAGGTTGCTGGCCAGATTGATGATGAGATATCTAGAATCGGGATATCTTCTGGACAGCTCGATGTACGCTGCCAGATGATCCTGATAAGCGGCCCTGTTGCCATCTGCATCCATGAACCAGCTGAAGAATGGATCTTCTGAACGCACAACAATATCTGACTGAGGGGCATTCTCCGTCAAGTCAAAATCTTCGCACACGATACTACCGATGACGACCGTATCTTTATTGTTCTTAGTAACAGATATCGCTTGGTCAGTAAATGTAGACCTGTGAAGATACCTGCCGTTCAAATAGCTAGTTTCACCGTCAACACCTACATTCGCTACGATCACCTCCCTGTCTGCACGCTTGGCAACAAAACGTATCATCGTATAGGAATTACCTTCTGCGCTGTAGCGTGAAGCCATTAACATTATAGTCTCCGAATTCGACTCTATGCTGTCAGGGATAGTGACCTTCCAGGTAAACCTACCTATCTTCTCACCTATCAGGAAAATATGTCGTCCTTCGGAATAATCATGGAGATATAGCGAGTCGAAAGGGGCATTCTCCAGATTGACAAATAGTTTAAAATTCTTTGGAGCTGAGATCTGGGCCTTCGTTTGCTGTGAAAAAATCACTCCAAGAAATAAAAATCCGAATAGTCTAAGGTAATTCATATTTATCATCTTAAAAGGTAAATAATCCTACTCTAAGTGCAAACTGTCTTGACCGAAATTGACATTGAGCCAACTTTGTCGACAGCTCTTCCCTTAGTAGAACTATTTACATTTACCTACCTTGGCCATTGGTTAACGGCTACCGCATGTACATTGATTTCTGGCGTTGATCTCAAACTTGCTCGCCGCGCCAGTGGCCGTTGTGCCAGTATATGAGCCATCCGGTCTGCCCTTTTTTAAAGATTGATCACAAATGTGGGTGTTTTTTCTCCATAAGTCATTTAATTAACAAGTCTTCCTGATTATCTTTTCTACTATTTTCCTCCATCATCTCGTTGATCCTGACTTTATTCTATTAACAATCGTGCGATTCGCATAGAGTCATAATGCTGTTGGAAATTATTGGCAGTGGCTAACTTTTACTTAGGCGCGTCCCTTTTTCTCAGCATTCGTTACAGCTATGGCAACTCTCGCCCGCATTCGATATCGACCCATAGTTTAGGTTCTATCCCATCATCAACGGAATTCCTCATCCTACAACAGGTCATCGATCAGGTCTTTCAGTTTGTCGTTTCCGGGGAAACCTGTAAACTTACTGATGAACTTGCCCTGCCTATTATATATCAGATATGAGGGAATGTACTTAAGCTCAAATTGACTCATTACATATTCCCACTGATCACCTTTAAGATAATAGTGTTCATTTCCAATCCCTTTGATTTTTTCCTCCCAAAGCGCTCTGGGAGAAGATCCGTTTGTCAGGTATACAAATACTACGTCTTTGTCGTGAAATCCGCTTTTTGTACTTCTGAATTGCTGCATCGCCTCTATGCAAGGGGCACACCACGTTGCCCAAAAGTCGATAAGAACTACCTTGTTTTTGTATTTGCCAGTAATCGTCTCAATCACCTTATCTCTGGGAACCGATGAGATGTCATTTACAACAGGAGCTGATTTGACCCTGGCAATCTCAACAACAGTCTGGTTTTTCCGTAACAGTATTTTCGCAACTTCTCCATTTTTCCAGTAATCTGATATGTTTTTTTTTTGCTTCGCGCTCAGCGGCCTGACCTCTTTTGTGAGCTGTTGGCCATAGGCATTGGCCGCCAGCATATCATAATACTGGCCATCGCGAAATCCCAACAGATCCGACAGAATAGCTTTTACCTTTGCCAACCAGGATGGAATATCACCCTCCCCGATCACAGGGAGCCCAAGTATCTGGTTTTGAAGAATTGCCTGTTGTACCTTAGGGAACTCCAAACAATACAGATATTGGCGATCATCAAGATATAAATCCCGTAGAAAACGATAGTACGATCTATCAATCTTTTGGATATCAGGCGTGCCACTTCTATCACCATTTGTATTTCTATAATTAAAAGTCATGTACTTCTCGTAATCAAAGACAAATGTACTGTACAGGGATACACGATAATCTTTGGCGAGAATCTCCCTCAGCCCTTTTGATATGGATGTGTCACTATTTACAATTGCTAATCTTTCTGATAAAGTGGATTTGACATACTCTAAAAAATAATCGGTGCTTTTATTGTACAAAGGTTCGTGTTTCTTACCGGAGCTATAATCGATCATCTTATCCATGTCCTCTAGGCCCCGGATCATATCAATCCGGGTCATACCTGCCGGGACAACGCTAATATTTCCGAAACCGTTATCCGAATTATAGGCAATATCAATGTTGGTAAGACCACCACTTTTCAGTTTGACTAGAAGGGACTTGGATCCATATAAACTTGTATTTAGCACAATCAGCGAAATATCTGTTTCAACATCAATGTTAACAGAAAACTTACCTGAACGATCTACGTTTGCCTGATATTGGACATTTTCTCCAGAAACTGGATGTGGAACAGTAATATTTACCAAAATGTCATCATTCTTTGTGTGATTTGCAACTCTTATCCTTCCTGTTATCTTCGCTGTACCTGCTTTTATAACGTGCACATCGACGATCTTATCAGGAGACTGTTTGCAAGCTAATAACAGTAATAGGCTGAACAGGCAGGAAAGGTTTAATATTATTTTATCCGTCATAGTTACCTAGATTGTAATTTCAACAGATCTTGAAGAAAAATCTGTTGGAATTAAGATTTTTACACAAGATCTGAGCAATTTTTTTCAAAACCAAATCCGTGACAATATCTCTCAAAGTTATCAGCAGGCATAAATAAGTTTCTTCATAAAATGATTGTATATGTTCAAACAATCTACAATCGCTGCCAGACTTTGGTTTGAAGTTTGTTAAGGAAATATCGTTCGCAACTACCAGTTATAAGGAAGAATTTACAACTTTAGAAAAAAGGAAGAATCCAGTTTTGGACGTGCTGGCAGCTGTATGTTACGCTGGATTCATGGGCACAGCCATTGATGACTTTAGGGGTATTAAAACAAGTTGGAAAGCAACAGATATTTAAAAATAAAGCGAAAATTCAAGATCCTGACTTGCATCCAGGTTAAAATTTTTGATTAGCACCATTCACGTCTCGACCGCTGATGATATAAAGCCGGAAATTATCATTGGCAAACAAACCGAAATTTATAGCATCGCTTGTGAAATAGTATATGTAAACTGGTGGGCTGTAAGGCGATGAATTTACAGGGTGCCAGTCATCAACATCCATTATAATACCCTGTTTGAAATGTAGGGTGTCTTTCTTGAGTATAAGGTCAAAGTAGCCTGTACCTTCCCATCTATCAGGGCTTGAATTGCCAGTCGGGCTACCAAAAGATGGGCCGTGTCCTTTACGGTAATACTCCTTTTGAAAATGATCCATGTAGATAAATGGGTTGCGTTTATCCAAGTTCGTGTTGTCTATCCGGCTGACCATATCTGCTACCTGTGATTTTCCTTTTATTTTGTAACCGTTCACATCCTGGCTACTGAGGTTCTTGCCATACAGTGCTATCCATTTCCCGTTCAGGAAAAAGATCGCCTTGTCCACTTCTAAACTTTGAAGGCGGGGATCCTCCATGTCCCAATAGCTATAGTAATAAACATATTGGGAGGCTTGATACAACGCTTTGAACCTTTTGTCAACTGACAAACTGTCTTGGGATAACGCACCGTTTTCTTCTATATAGGGGTGCGTCTTTTTATTGCCGTCCATTATCCAACTGCAATAGCCCTTTGGTGTGATCAAGTAACCTGCCCAATCCATCGGCCAATCCTTGTTATAAGTCAGTGAATCTATTAATTCACCATTCACATCCAGCTTTAGATAAGTCTTATGCAGTTCGGTATTTTCACCATTCTTTAGTTCCTTTTGCGTAGCTACGATTACGGTACTATCTGCTGCGTAAAATATTGGTGGGAAATCCCCAAGCCTCATATCATTATCAGAACTAAAAAGCAGTGAAGTCTGATAATGCTTTGAGGAAATTCCCTTATCAATTTCTTGATAGGTTTTATATTTTTCAGGCAGGGAGCTTTTTGGTAAAACATTTATAAAGGAGAAGTCTGAGAGTGAATATGCAATGGCAAGGATGCCGATTACCAAAGTTCCTAAAACATATAACATCCATTTTTTCATTTCAAAAGTTGTTTTACTATGGGATGGAGGATATACTTTATGATCTGTCTTTTTAATCCATGCGATTTATCGATCTGCTTTGCGACAGCGGGCGAAACTGCATAATAAAATTGAACGAAAGCCCTGTCCGCAAAAGACTGCATTAAACGGTTATCCCTGAATTGCCTTAACACCAAAACTTCCAGTCCTCAAATCAGTAAAGAATATCATTGAGACTTGATCTTTGCGCTACTTTGCCATATTTTTTATTTGACAACAATTTTATGCAAACTATAGTTTGATAAAAGTGGTTTAAATATTAAGTTTTAAATTTACGTTGATAGAGGTAATCAGCTGAAAAAGAAAGTCGAATTTCATGATATCAAACTTGTCTATTTAATTTCCTATTTACTTTGGGCATTTTAGTTGGCGGTTCAATTTATCAATTCATTCTTTTTACTGCTTTAACATTTATCTTCATCATGAATTTTGATAGCGGAAAAGAAATAAAATAAATGATCAATTAAAAGAACAAATAATTAGATGAAAATTAAACTGATAATTTACATTGCTTTATTACTGCCACTATCAATGTTTGCACAAATGAAGTTTAAATCTGTGGGCAACCCAAAACCCATTGAATTTACCTTTGGTTTTCAAGATAAAAAGGGTGCTTTTGTTTGGTACAAAGGAAAAAGAGAACCTATACCTTAAAATTTAAAGCACTGGATATTGATAGCGATGACAGGGCAAGCGGTCAGCCGGATTTTTATCATTATAAATACACCGAAATGTATAACGGTAAAGCTACCGGAGAATATGGCATTACCGAATGGCCTAGAAATGTAGATGATATTTATTACATTAGGTATAAAGATGGTAAGAAATTTAAATTCGACCTGGTAGAAGACGAAGGGATAAATGATGGTAAAAGTATGGCGCTTTTACATGGTATACAAATTCATTACTATTCATTTTATGGGGATAATTTAAGGTTTGTATATCCTGATAGCCATCAAGAAAACCTGATTTTAAGCAGATTTGCAAAAGATAAAGCAAGGCATTTGGAAATTAATGATTATAACTTTGATGGCCTGGATGATATTGCTTTTGGTAAGGATAGTTTTAATGGACAAAAGGTTGTATTTGATATTCACGAAATATTTATATATAACGCAAGTAAGAAATGTTTTGAAAAACTGCAAATCCCAAAATCTGGGACGCTTAATTATTTTAGCGATTTAAAACTAAATACAAAAAGAAAAGAATTAACTACCAAAACCAAAATTGGGGATCGCTGGAATTCTTATACTTACAGATTTGACAAAATGGGCAAACTGGTACTGATTAAATAAGATAAAAAATCTAATTGAAATGAAAATAATTTTGACAAGTTTTTGTTTATGTCCGTCTGTATTGCGGAAAATCATTCCACATCATAAAAATTTGCTGCACAAATTAAAAACAATATAAGCTTTGTTAGAAATTATACCTACTCAGAAAAACCTGATTTTAATATTGACAGCCTATGTTTGTTCACTGCAAAAAAGACAACAAGTTTAATGAAGGGCAATAACTTTTCCAGCGCCTATTTCAAAAATTTAGGATTCACATTATCTGCAGAAAGCAAAGATAAACAAGCGATAAAAAAGAGAATTGCTATTTTTATAAAAATTTTCAAGATTTTGATGTCTTTTTATGGTGCAACCTTGGTTAAATAATCAGCAAAAATATCCTCAGTTAAAGTTGCCAAAGAAAGTAGTTTGGATGGCCGTAGCGTTTTCCAAACAGTTTTAGGCTTGTTCTCTTCATCATTAAATTCATTTCCACCATAAGTCTCGCTCATTTTCTTAGTAGAGAAATTAATACTGGTGCTAGACTTTTCTCCGCTTGAGCGATGAAGATTATAATCATCATAACCAATTAATTCGAATTTTTGGCTTTGAAATCTAAAAGTATAATCTTTATTTGTCACATACCAAGACCCACAGCTCGACCAATATTGATAAGAAATTTTAAGCAATCCATTTTGGATGCTGATACCGCCTTCCTGCATCAGTGGATCTGCCAAGCAGGTTGACTCTCCATCATTTTCTGATGGAATAAACCCGAAGTTTGCAGCAGCTAAATGGTAATTATTAGCGTTTATTTTGAAAATTACCAAGAGGATTCTTGGGTTAAGGTTTAATTTCCTTTGTCCTAAACCGTCATTAGTAATTAAATTCTTCGGATCTGTGTTTTCAATGACCATCACTATATCCGCCACACCATCTTTATTTAAATCGCCAGTAATTTGTAAAATCATTTTCCATCCATTTGGGACGAATAATTTTAAAGCTGAGCCATTTCCTGGAATAAATGGGGCTTTCTGCTGGGCAAATGAATTCGTTTTGATGATGATCAAAATAAAGAGAAGAAGTACCAATTTCATAATTTATAATATTTAATATATGCCTATACCATATCCGTAAATATGCATTCTTCCGCCAATTAAAATTGTTTTTGGATAAGTCGTATTATCACATTTGAATTTCATGTTGTTGATTTGATAATAAGCTAAATAAACTGGATTAGGCAATTTCCCATTATGGCAGGCAATTAAAACATCATCATCAAATTTAGGAATAAAGATCGATCTTATAGATTGAAGGATTTCCTTTTTTAGTTTCTTACAAGTTATAAAAAATAAGATTGCCAAGAAAGTGTTCGATGTTCTTGTTCCAATTGCCTACTAGCACAATCCTGCAGCGACTCTTTTTGAACAATTAATAACGAATAATCTGGAGATATTAATTTCTATTTAATAGCTATTTTCATTCATGTTAATGGCTTTTAGCTATTCATGCCACCATTATAGCGAAATAACGATAAACCTCATGGATAAATTGTACATTGGTAAAGCGATCGATTTTTATATTACCAACCATGCCATTGCGATGAAATTCATAAACAAGATTGAAATTAGCTTTGACAAAGTGGCTTTGGGTTATGTAAAAAATGGCGAAAAGATTTTAAGGTAAATTGCCCATTGAAATTGCGAAGGCTAATAATTTTGAAGAAATAGTGGAAGTACTAAAGTAAAAATTGGTACTGTAAAACTTGTTTTCTACATCATACATTTTACGTTATGGATAGAAACGATATCCTTTTTTATTCTTCATAAAAAAGATTTAGTGGATAGCCCTCCCCTTGGGGAACGTCCTAATATAACTAAAGAAATAAAAATGAAATACTTCACCCCCTTCTTATTCCTCATATTAGCAAACACGGCTTTCGCACAAACCACCCGTAAAATTGTAAAAGATCTTGACGGAGATGGAAAAAAAGACAGTGTATTTATAGATAGTGATAAAGATATTTTAATGCTTTGGCTATCTACACAAAAATATAAACGAGTAGAAAGCAAAGAAATCACACACCTAAATTTTGGTAATACATTGGTGGCAACCACCAAAGGTTTTGAGTTTTGGAACGATTACGATCGCTCAGGTTTTATCAGTGTGTTTGCATACGATAAAATAGCTAAGAAAATGCGGTTAGTACAAATGCGCAGAAGTGATGATAAGTTGGGAAGAGATAATTCTAACGAAGGACTGTACGAATCGAGTGTAAACCTAATTACTAATAAATATGTGGGTATAATTAGAACCAAGATTAAGGGCAAAGTTATTAAGACCATTATTAATGCTGAACTAGTGTTTCCGAAAACCTATTTGGAAACGTTTAGCGATTTGATAAATTTTGATTATCAAGCTAAATGCATTGCACTTTACAATAAAAACAAATCGAAAAAATAAATAGTATTTGATGAATCAACCTAAAAACCATAAAATTGATTCTTTCTTTTATAGGATTGACGTTCCTGCCAATTACGATGCTGATTCAATATAACTGATTGGTACCAATTGAAGGTGTTTTGAGCGAAGTGAATAAGTCCACGAATCGGATATCCTATTATAAATTTAATTTAAATTGATATAAATGCACTTTTGAGAACAAGGGAAATGGCCTATTAAGTTTGTTAAAATTGAAGATGCCAAATTTAGGGCACCACAAAACCAAAAGATATCGTCTATGGCCAATTTGAATAAGCGAGCGGAAAACGTTGCGCGGAGCAGTCCGAAAATTTAATGTTTTGCCTAAAGAAATTGAGTGCTAAAAAGTAATCAAACATTGGTAATCATGTTCTGGCATAGAAAACGAAAAGCGGTTACGAACGGATACGCTCCTATTATCTGTCGCATTACAATTGAAGGTCTGGAAGAAGAATTCTCTACGGCGAAGAAAGTACACTTAGATGGATGTGATATTGAGAATAAAAAAACTGTTAGTGGATCGAACTTCAAAACAGTGAATTCTGAATTGAAGACCATTAAGTTCAACCTCGAATCTTACTTTTGGTTTTAAGAACGCAATATAAAATCATCTGCAAAGTTATATGACAGATTCTGACTACCTGTTACTGCAGAAAAGCTCATCTAAATAATAACGGAACGAAATTTTGCAAGCTCCTCCTCCAGGTTAGCCACTCGTGTGCGGTTTTCTGCGATTCGTAATATATATATTTAATACCCTGTTTATCCAACATCGCCCTAAAGGCACCTACAGATTCTGGAAAAGGTGCCGGCTCTTTAGTGCCTAATGAGAACCATAACAGTTTCATCTTCTTATTTATTGCTCCACTACCTTTAAACTTTCCGTCTAAAAAAACGGTTGGGTTTATTTCATCTACCTTAGGATAATTAGACGTACCGCTAAAGCCGCCATAATAAGCGAACTTATCCATGTTGTTCATTAAGATGCGCATTGTTTGATTGGCGCCCATCGAAAGTCCAGCTATGGCTCTGTTTTCCCGATCAGAAATAGTACGAAAACGTTTGTCAATCATTGGGATAACATCATTGATCAGCACTTCTTCAAAGATAGAAACCTCTTGTGACGAGCTGGATTTCGAGTTTTCCACAGGTTTAAATGCATACCCGTTATCCATCACGATGATCATTGGTTTAGCTTTTCCCTGAGCAATCAGATTATCAAGGATTAAGTTAGCTTTACCCTGATTCGACCACCCAGTTTCATCTTCAAAACTTCCATGTTGAAGATATAACACAGGAAAACGGGTAGTGTTGCTTGTATAATAAACGGCCGGCGTATAAACAAAACATCTTCTCCATGCCTTTGTTAAGTTCGAATAGTAAATATTTTCGCTAACCAAACCATGGTTAATGTTGGTTAAAGCATAAAACTGCTGATCTGAAGCAGGGATCTCAATTCCACTTCCCAACCTCCCCGCTCCATAAAAATAGCGACTGTTAGGATCTGGTATCGAAGCGCCATCAATATTCAGTTGATAATAATGGAAACCCTCGTCTTGTGCCATAGATTCACCTGTCCAAACTCCCTTTTCATCTTTCATCATGTCGTATTTTTTCCCACCCAAATCTAATTGAACCTTGCTGGCCAGTGGCGCAAAAATCATTGCCCTTACCTTTCCTTCTTGATTTACCTGAGGGAAAGCCTTGCCAGGCTGATTGCTTTCAGCGGGCTTGAATTCTTTGAAAGACGAAACCTGTTCGGTTTGTGCAAAGCACAATTGGCTAACTAAAAATATGGAGAACCCAAGCGTTAACTGTTTATAATTCATTTTTACAATATCTTACTTAAATAATAATGGTGCTAATTCGCGAAGACTTCTTCTCCAAGTCTGAAACTCATGTCCCGTGTTCTCAGAAACATAAGACACTGCATTATATCCTGCGTCCTTCAATGCAACAACTGCGCTTTTTACACCATCTGGGCGTTCCCTGCCGCCGCAACTAATGAAGATTAGTTTTGGGTTCGGTTTGTCCTTTAGTTCTGTCGGATTAAAAGTTCCTCCGCTTAACAATGCATAATAGCCAAAAAGATCTGGTTTATTAAGTGTTATGGTGTGAGTTTCCATGCCACCCATCGAGAGTCCCGCCATAGCCCGGTTATTCCTATTGGCAATGGTCAAGAAGTGCAAGTCTATGTAAGGAATCAGTTCTTCTGTAAGCACAGTTTGAAAGCCGTCTATTTTGAAATCTTTCATCTTGCCCCATCTAGTTTCATTGGTCATGCCATATGTCATCACAATGATAAACGGCTTGGTCTTTCCTTCAGCAATTAAATTATCCATGATCAAATTGGCACGGCCCTGATTACTCCAAGCAGTTTCATCTTCTCCCCAGCCATGTTGCAAATAAAGTACAGGATACCGTACGTTGCCTTTTCCATAACCTGCAGGCGTATAAACGTAAGCTCTGCGCGAAGTATTTGTACTTGACGATGGAAAGAGAACTTGCTGTACATTACCGTGTGGCACATTTTTAAGCGCATAAAAATCTTGATCTTTAGCAGGAATTTCTATTCCGCTTTCCCAACGAGTTGAGCCGAAATAGTTAAGGGCACCGGGATCATTGTAGACGCCTCCGTCTATGGTGAGATGATAATAATGAAAACCCTCGTCCATAGGACCTGAGGTTGTTCCAGTAAAGAATCCATCAGCACCTTTCACCAGCAAAGTACCACCTTGGCCTCCAAGACCAAGACTTACCCTGATGCTATCTGAATGTGGCGCTTTAATGCGGAAACGAGCATAACCCTGCGAATTAACCTGAGGAAATTCTTGTCCCGGTTGGTTCATTGCTGATGGCTTGAAATCTTCTTTAACAGCCTCTGAGGTGGTTTGGGCTTGGCAAAGTCCGTAGCTTAAAATGATTGCCAAAGCAATCGGAATAGATTTTAGGTTCATATATTTGGCTTTTAAATACCTGTTGCAAGTTAGGAGCATTTTAACTTCCCGAGCCAACACGTATCCAAAGATAATAAGGCTACAGGTTTTAGACTGTGTTAGTTGTATAGTTTACTATCAGAAATGTTCAAAATTAATAGCTATCGCTACCATTCACCGATTGCTGGAATTCGGAGGAAATTTTTTAGATACTCCCGACTTGTGCGTTCCAAGTTCTTATGTTACCAATCATCCGTCCTAAAAGGTGGGGCTAAAAAACCTTCTTTGTTAGCCAAATTTGCACCCTCGGGATTATCTGCCCATGCATACCTTACAGCTACAGGTTCTATAACTAAATCACTATGAACTATAACTTTATTATTTTCTATTTTTGCTGTTGCCCAAACGAATTTTTGATCTTTACCAGCAATTGCGAAGTGTTTAAGTTCTCCCCCATCTTTGGTTGTCAATCCACTACCAATATTATTAAATGTAATTGTTGATTTATTTTTTTCAAAAATTATCGAATTAAATTCTGGTCCTGAAGCGACTGCATTTTTATTGCCATAAGCAATTTTATCCGCCAATGCGGCAAGCCTTAAACCAACATCAAGTTTATTATGCGGATGGATATCTTTCGCTTGACCTAAATCAAACGTTACAGCCATACCCGTATTTGGTAGTTTTAAAGCCTCCTTTTGAGCAGCTTTAATTTTGCCCAATCACTTTCTGCAGGTTCTTGTTTAACTTCTAGATAATTAGCTAACTGCACAAACAAAAACGGAAAATCTCCCTGTTTAAAATTTGCCCGCCAATCGTTTATCATATTTGGAAATAGGGCGTAATATTCTTTGGCTTTATGCGTATTGGCTTCGCCCTGATACCAAATTACTCCTTTAATTTTTGTAGCTAACAATGGCGATAACATACCATTAAAAAGTGTGGCCGGCCAGATAGAAAAGTTAGTAGGTTTAGCTTTTGGATTAGCTGATAAGGCTAAACTATCCTTTTTATTGATGTCAGCTAGTTGAGCTGGTTCTGTAATGGCCAAAGCTCTAGTGTAATAATCTGGGAATGGTTTTAAAGCTTGGGTACTGGTCCACGATTGTGCAGGCGTGCCTCCCCAACTGGTATGAATGAGCCCAATAGGAACATTGTATTTTTCATATAATTGTTTAGCGAAAAAATAACCAACGGCTGTAAATTTTAATACATTTTCTGGATTTGCTTTCAACCAGCCATCCGTAGAAGTGATATCATCTGTCGGAGTGAATTTAAAGTTATGGTTTAAAGCAATCTGCCTAATATTAGGATTATTAGAACTTGCAATTTCATCCTTATATCTTTCCTTAGCTCTTGACACAGGAAATTCCATATTAGACTGACCACTGCAAATCCAAACATCACCCATTAGCACATCAGCAATCTTAATTACATTTTTGCCTTCAATCACTATTTGATATGGACCACCAGCGGCTATTTTCTCCGTTTCAATGCTCCACTTTAAATCATTGCCAGCTTTTGTCACATATTTTTTGCCAGCAAAATTTATGGTTACCTGCTCTTTTGCATCAGCCCAACCCCAAATTTTGTTCGCTACATCTCTTTGCAAAACCATACCATCTGTAAAGAGATTTGGCATTTTTATATTTGCGTTAGATTTTATCACAAAAAACAATAACGCAATTGTCAAGAAAAACGGACTACTTTTTTTCATTACTCTTCTATAAAATCAAGATCTCTGTTGTGGGTTTCTTGTAATGTGATGATACAGTAAAAACCGATGATAAAGCAAATTAGACCTACTGTCGCCCCTGAAAGAAGAACCGGAAAAACATTTTTTAGGGAAGCAAAAGCTGTTGTCATTAATACAACCGTTCCCCTAACCATATTTGGTATGGTAGTAGCTGCAGTTGCCCTCAAATTTGTTCCAAATTGTTCTGCACCTATGGTTACAAACATGGCCCAATAACCAATTCCTAAGCCCAAAACTAGTAAAGTCATATACATCACTTGTGTATCTTTGATATTCCCGAAGAAATAAAATACCGAAGCAACTAATGTTAGCGACATAAATATCAGCACTGCTTTTTTACGCGATTTTAAACCATGGCTAACGAAACCGCTCATCAGATCACCTGCTGAAAGACCGATGTAACACCACATAATAGATAATCCTGGTTTCACAGCATCTGGTATATTTAAAGCCTTACCAAATTCGTTACTGAAAGTGGCCAAAATACCAATTACAAACCAAGTTGGTAATCCCATTCCAATGCACCTTAAATATCTCTTTAGCCGATCGCTATTGGTAAATAAAGAGAAGAAATTGCCACGTTTTACCTGTTTATCTGATTTGATATGCTCAAATACCCCCGACTCAAAAACACCTAATCGTAATAACAATAAGCTAATGCCCATGCCACCGCCAATAAAATAAGCTGTTCGCCAATCGAAATATTCTACCGTAAAATAGGCCACTACAGCGCCTAACAAACCGACACCTGCAACCAAGGATGTCCCAATTCCTCTTAATCTTTTAGGCAAAATTTCTGAAACCAGGGTAATTCCTGCACCTAATTCTCCTGCAAGCCCTACTCCAGCAATAAATCTTAAAACTTTGTACATGGAAGGGTCTTGAACAAATCCGCAAGCAATGTTAGCGATAGAATAGGTCAGAATTGAACCAAATAGCACCGACAGTCTACCTTTTTTATCGCCTAAAACGCCCCATAAAATACCACCAATCAGTAAGCCTGTCATCTGCCAATTCAGAATGCTTGCCCCTACTGCAGAAATTTCCACTTCATTAAGCCCCAAAGATGCCAAACTAGGCAAACGCACTATTCCAAATAACAGTAAATCATAAATATCTACGAAATAACCGAGCGCTGCTACAATTACTGGAATACTGAACAAATGTTGCAGATTTGTTTTCTCTGGCGTTGTAACAACGCTTGATGTTTTATTTTGTTCTTGATGGAGGTGGTTTGGTTTCATGCTTAATGGATGTTATCGCTGCTTATTTTATTTTACTAACCTTTCGCAACTATCGCAATGTCATCTATACGAAACACTACAAAATTGCCTGTTTGTCTAAATCTGATGGATAAGTTAGCTGCTTTTGGGATTGGTGCCGTTTCTCTATAATTCCATACTAAACCTGTTCCTTCTCCCGTTGGCAAAGCCGGATATTTTACCCCTGCCCAAGTTTTACCTCCATCTGTACTGTATTCTACTACCAATTCTGAACCATTTGAACTGTTGGGGCCTTTTAAAACTCCGAAACCTACCACCGGCATATTTACTTCACTGGTATTGATACCGCTAATGACAAAATCGGTTTCAGCTACATTTGCAAAACGAAGATTGGCACCACCGGATGCGCCTGTATATTTTCCGTCTGATGAGCCCTGTTGTTGCAGTTCTGCACTACCCGAAAAAGTTAATTTTCCGCTGTTAGCAAAACCTTTAGCGGTTTGATGGTCGCTCACTTTTGTATTTGCGGCTACCTTGCCTAAACTTTCTGTAAACATTTGAGCTTTCGCTGTAAATAAAGCAGATACCAATGCTGCTGATAAAAATATTTTTTTCATACTGGATATATTTTGTTTAGTTAAATTTATAATTCATTGTAGATGGAGGTGCATTTTCCGTTTTACTGCCCCAAAGTTTATTCGGCGTTTCGCCCATAACGAGTTCTAACTTGCCACCGTTTATTAAATCTTGATGTGTAAACCAAGGCTTATCCCAAACCTTATCGTTTAGTTTGGCCGATTGAATGTATTTGTGTGTTGCACTGTTATTGGTTACCACGATGGCAAAAGTTTTTCCATTAGATAATGAAACTGAAATCTGGTTGAAAACTGGACTACCAATATTGTAAGCCGGAATCCCTGGTGTTACTGGATAAAAACCCATCATCGAAAAAACTACAAATGCACTCATGCCACCGCCATCTTCATCACCTGGAATACTGAAATAATTATCACCAAACCAGGTATCTAATAGACTACGAATTCGTTTTTGCGTTTTCCACGGTGCACCTAAATAGTTATATAAATATGGAATATGGAAACTGGGTTCATTACCCATTACAAACTGCCCTACCAAGCCTGTAGCATCCGGAAAAGTTGCCTGCAAATTGTATTTACTTCTTCCCAAATCTTCTCTAAACAATTGGTCCAATTTGGCTTCAGCTTTTGCTGTGCCGCCCATTAAAATAAACAATCCTGATAAGTCATGTTTCACATCCCAATTGTAGGTGTAGGCGTTATTTTCTGTAAAATATTGTCGTCCTCCCAATCCGCCAGAAAATTTAGGGTCAAAAGGTTCAATCCAATTGCCATCACTATCTTTTGGCCACATAAAACCTTTATCAATCCCGAAAACATTTTTATAGTTCTCGGCTTTTTTAAAAAACATTTGGCTGTCACTAACTTCGTTAACAACGGTTGCTAATTTTGAAAGACACCAATCATCATAACTTTGTTGTAGCGTAACCGCAACGGCTTGTCTTTTCTCAAAAGCATCAACCCCAGCTACGGTTTCTTTTTCATCAATTTTTAATGCCGGAAAATAACTATTTTTCGCATAAAAGGTATCCAATTTTGTCATCGGACCATTTTTCCATGGTAAAAGTGTGGCTTCTAAAGAGTTTTTCTTTAAACCTTCATAGCCTTTTTTTACATCGAAATTTCGAACATCTTTAAACCAAGAATCTGCCATCCAAGCAGCAGCATGGTTTCCAGTCATGCAAGGATTATCCCCAAAAACCAAGGCAAAAGAAGGCATCCAACCAGATTGTTCATACATGTTTACATACGACTGAATTTTGTCTCCTTCCCTTTCTGGATTTAAAATTAATTGTAAAGGTTCTTGCGCCAAATACATATCCCAAATCCAATTGTCAACATAAAATGGCCTGTTATTGGCATGGATTTTATGGTCGTAGCTGCTATAATATTTACCATATTCGTTAATGTTTACCATGCGCTCGTAAGTACGGTAAAGAGCGGTGTAGAACGATTTTTTTTGAACTTCGCTGCCGCCCGCTACCCTAATCTGCCCCAAAGTTTTCTCCCAAATCGCATCGGCTTTGTTCTTAACTTCTTCAAAAGACCAATTGGGAATTTCTTTTTGCAGGTTAGCTTTTGCCTGTTCAATGCTGATGAAAGAGATGCCATATTTTAATAAAACTGTATTGGCATTTGTTTCGAGAAATATTTTCTTGGTATCTGTATTTATACTTTGAACCAGGGCAGCATCAGCATTTATTTCGGCATAAACAAAAGCCTTCATGCCTTTGAAATTCTCTGTTCCGGTAATAATTCTTTTGCCTGTTAATGCAATTTCTCCTTGATTGATGACACACATCTGCAACTTTATTGGAGATTTTGAAGTTGATGTAAATCGGTAAACTCCACTCCTTTCACATGGCGAAAATTCTACTTTAACTTCGGGTTCATCGAGGTTTACGGAATAATAATGCGGAGCTGTTTTTTCTAAATCTGATGTCGCTTTTACTGAATTTTGAATGTTCTTGTACGGCATTACCGAAAAAATATTGCCAATTCTGTGCGAATACATACTTAAAGGAAAGTAGCTAATCTGGTCATCAAGCTGGTCTTTTCTGACTGGATAAACCCTTACCATGCTATTTGGCAAATGCATGGTTGGCCTTGTTGGTTCCAATAGATGACCAACAGAACCAATTGTTGGGTCTACATATTTAAGTACGCTAGTTTGTTGCGCAAACAAACTGCCTGTGCAAAAAAAGCTCAGCGAGAATAAAAATCGGATATAAATTCGCTTCATTATTTTTTATTGAAAGTAATTCCTGGCCAATCATCAGTACGGAAAGGTGACGCTGGCAAACCCGCCTCATTCACTAAATTATTGATTGGATTGTTTGCCCAAGCGTAACGCACCGCCACTGGATTTTTTACGTCTTTTGAAGAAACCACAATGCTATTCCCTTTTATTTCGGCTGTTGCCCAATAAAACTTTTTGTCTTCGCCAGCAATTGCAAAACCAGTTATCGCTTTACCATCGCTTGTTTTTAAAGCTGCAATTGATGGTCTAAAATTGACAATGATTTTTCCATTTTCCACCTTGTTCGATTTATACATCGGTCCTTCATCAACAACATCAACCTTGTAAACCTTTTTTAAAGCAAGCAGTGCCAATCTTTTGCCCACATCTTGTTTGTTTTTAGGGTGGATATCACCTGTTTCTCCAATGTCTATCGCCACAGCCATTCCCGTATTTGGTAAACTTAAAGCCATGGTTTGCGCTTCTCTCAACTCTGCCCAAGTGGCATCGGCAGGCTGAGGATTAATGGCCTGAAAATTTGCCAATTGCACAAATAAAAACGGCAAATTTGGTCTGTTAAATTTTGTTCTCCAATCGTTTATCATCAAAGGGAAAAGTTCGCGATATTGGTATGCTCTCGAATTATTGCTTTCTCCTTGATACCAGATTACGCCCTTAATCGCCACTGGCAAAAAGGGATTAATCATGCCATTGAACAACAAAGTTGGCTTGTTTGGGTTGGTTAATTTGGTTGATGTGGGAATGGCCTCGAATTTTTTAATGGTATCTGTAAAAGCATCAACTTTGCCAATCGCATCTGCACTGGTCCAACTTTCTATAACCGTACCGCCCCAAGTGGCATCGATTAAGCCAATGGCGATGTTTTTATCTTGAATTAGTCGCCTTGCGAAAAAATAAGCCGTTGCCGAAAAGTCTGAAATGGTTGATGGAGAACATTCTTGCCAGCCCATGGTATTCGATTTAAAATCTTCTTGAGGCTGACTATTGATTGTTTTTTTAACCTTTAAAATCCTTATATTGGGATATTTGGCGTTTGCAATCTCCCTCTCATAATCTTTAATTTTACCCCAACCAGCCAAAGGCATCTCCATGTTCGATTGACCAGAACACAACCAAACTTCGCCCACCATTACGTTTTTTAAAACCAATAATTCTCCATCGTTTAAAGAGATTTTATACGGACCACCAGCAGCTGGAGTTTTAATTTTTAACTTCCAATTTCCGTTGGCATCAATGCTTGCCGTGTAGCTTTTATTGTTCCACGATGGTGTGATGGTAATGGTTTTTCCGGGTGCGGCCTTGCCCCAAAAACTTGTTTCGTCTTTTTGCTGCAACACCATATTGTCTGTTATTACATCAGGCAATACAATAAATGCATGGGCACTAAAAGTATAAAACAACGAAATGATTAAGATATAGAATGATTTTTTCATTAGTATAATTTTTTTCAATTGTGATGAAGCTATCAGATTTTTTCATGCCACGGTGTGGTTTGAAAAATCATGATGGTTTCATAATTTATAAATGATTTGGTCCCATGATGTAGGTTAAATTTCCGCCAGCCATAATCTGCTGATGGGTAATGTATCCTTTACTTAGCTTCACGTTATTTAATAAAATGGTTTGTACAAAACGGTTTTTTGAAGATAGGTTTTTAGCCATTATAGTTAACTTTTTGTTACCTAGTTTTAAAGTTGCATTGGTGTAAGCTGGTGTACCGAAAATGTATTTTCCATCAGCTGGATTTACCGGATAAAACCCCAATGAACTGAAAATATACCAAGCACTCATTTGGCCACAATCATCATTACCACTTAAACCGTCAGGTTTATTTTTGTATTGTTCTGCTAAAATTTCAGGAATTAACTGTTGCGTTTTCCAAGCTTTACCAGCCATTGCATATAAATAAGCAATATGATGACTTGGTTCGTTGCCATGTGCATACTGACCAATAAGGCCGGTAACATCAACAATTGCGCCATCGCCAACTACGGTTGGGGCCATTGTAAAAAGCGTATCTAATTTGGCTACAAACTTATCCTTACCACCTATTAAATTGATTAATCCAGGTACATCCTGCAACACATGAAATGAATATTGCCAAGCATTTCCTTCTGTATAATCGCCACCAGAAGTACTGGCATGAGATATTTTTAAAGGGTCGAAAGGTGTAACCCAATTGCCATCGGCATTTTTACCGCGCATTAAATTATTAGATTTATCGAATAGGTTTTTGTAGTATCCACTACGTTTCATAAAGAACTCGTAATCTTCGGTTTTACCTAATTTTTTTGCCATTTGTGCTGCACACCAATCATCAAAGCCTGCTTCCAAAGTTTTAGAAACTGCCTCTACTTTGGTCACATCAGATGGATAATAGCCATATTTATCATAAACTATCCAATCGTGCTTAGGATTACCATTATTAGTTAATGTCTTTTTTATTGCGTTATAAGCTCGGTCTGCATTAAAATTTGGTATGCCTTTAAAGTAAGCATCAACAATTACTGGGATGGAATGATTGCCAATCATACACCAATTTTCTTTCCCAGCCAATGTCCAAACGGGCAAAGTATGTACCGCATCAAAATGGTCGACCATTGAGTTTACAATTTCTGCATTTTGTTTTGGATATAGAATGGTGTACAATGGATGCGCCGCCCGAAAAGTATCCCATAAAGAAAGTGTAGAATAATAATTTTTGTTGGCCGATTGATGGATTTGGTCATCCGCACCACGATATTTTCCATCCGCATCTGCGATATTATTAGGCTGTATCAATAGATGATATAAACTGGTATAAAAATTTTCTTTTTGCGCTTGTGTTCCGGTAATGGTTACGGTTGATAAATATCTATCCCATTGGGTAGTCGCCGCAGTTTTGATATTTTCGAAGGATTTGCCAACAGCTTCTTTCATGTTCAGTTTTGCCCCTTCAATACTTACCGTTGAAAGCGCTACTTTTGCACCAACTTTTGCACCTTTTTCCAAATCAAAATCTACTACTATTTTTCTTTTTTTATCTCCATCGATAAAATGATTGGCTGTAAATGGTCTATCGAATACAATGATAAAATAAGTTCTTTTGGTTACCCATTTTTTCGATTGGATATAACCATTGATGGTATTATTTCCTACCACTTCCATACTTCCCTCCAAAATATGCATTGCCAATTCTCTCGGCGAATTAACCAATCCATTTTGCGCATCGATTAAAATAGATGCTTTACCACCTTTGTTAAAAGTATATTGATGGATGCCTACTTTTGCAGTTGTGGTTAACTCTGCCTTGATATCATCGTCTTTTAAAACTACGGTATAATAACCTGGAATAGCTTTTTCGGTTGTTTTTGAAAAGTTACTTTTAATGGTTGTTTTTGTTCCCTGGAACGGAAAAAACAACACATCACCTAAATCGCTTACACCAGTACCGCTTAAATGTGCGTGTGCAAAACCTAAAATGGTGCTGTCTGCATATTGATAGCCAGAAGTGTAATCCCACTTAAAATTTCCAGTTTCTGGGCTTAATTGTACCATACCAAATGGAACCGTTGCACCTGGATAAGCATGACCAAAACCACTTGTACCGATAAAAGGATTTACAAATTTCGAGTTACCAACCTGTGCAAATAATGGATTTTGAAAACCAAAAATAATAATGCTAAAAATAATTGTTTTTAACCAAGTACGCTTCATCTCTAAAATATCTCGCTGTTTAATTGTTATAAATATGTTTTAAAACTTCTCTTCTGGTTGGTGCCTGAATGTTTACTGGTAGTTTTTTACCCGACATTTTTTCCCATTTTGAAAAGGTTTCGCTATCAATTTTCTCCTCAAGATTTGCTTTAAAATTTGGCAAATATCCACGAAGTGCCATCAATTGTACCATTGCAAAATCTGGGTCGTTAATGGTTAGATCTTCGAAATAAATGAGGGTTGCTTTTTGCTCCAAAAGGATTTTTTGCACCGCTAAAACCGGCAAATTTTTGGTAGTTAATTTAGATTTTTGCATCAAGGCTGCAGTAACACCAGCCGCTTGTCCAAGCGCCATCCAACAAGGTTCCATCCTTAAAGTTGAAAAACCAATGTGTGTACCAGAAACCGGAACCGGACAAAGTACATTTTTAATTTTATCGTTATACATTACCTCGATCGGAACGGTGTAAGGCTTTGTTTTATAACTCAAAAAACCTTCTAAAACGGGTTTGCCATTTTCTCTTTTTAAAGTAGCATGGGAATCTAAAGAATAATGCCCTGCCGTGATACTATTTTTATAAACTGGCGGACGTTCATTTCCCTGAACTGATAAAGCATCATTTGCGGTAAAAACATGTGCACCGATTATTCTTCTGCCTTCGCGAACGTAAACTTGTCTAGGAAAGTTCTGATTATCGATGTATTCATCATTTGCGAAACCCCATTCACTGACTTTTGCCCTAAAATCTGCAGGTAAAGCATCATCATTGGCGGCAAAATAAAGTAAACCCAAGATGTACGACCTTAATCGCAGTGTGAATTTATCTCTCCATGCCCAATTGGCTTTTGGCCAATAGTAATTTTCTTCGGGCAAATCTGTTGATATTAAAGCAGCATGTTGGTTATTGGCATCTACTTTTCCGTTGGGAATTAACACACTATTGACCACCACATCAATTCCAGATTTCATTGGGCCAATAGCCTGTTGCCTGCTTTCTAAAACATCTGTAATTAAGGAAACATATTCGTTTCTATCGTAATTTGCAGGTTTGGTAAAAGGAACTTTTTTAGCAGGAATTTTGGTAAGGTTTACGCGATAATTATATGCTTGGATAGCAGTATCGCCAGTATGAGTAGTTAAACTATCTACTTCTGGGCCATCCCAAAATTTATAAATTTTACCCGCACCAATTTCATTGTATTCTCTTTGGCTTTCTCTGCCAACTCTAAAAGGAATGCCAACTGCTGCAGCCAAATCGCCTTCATAAGTGCCATCTATAAATACCGCGGCGCTATATTGCTCTGTTTCTCCGTTATCACGATTGGTTACTTTAATAGATTTAACTATGCCATGGTCAACTGTAACATTTTTCGCTAAAGCATCAAATTGACGGCGTTTTAAAACCGTAATTTTGGGATGCTCAGCAATCATTTCTAAGAATACTTTTTCGGCTACCGAGGGCTCGAAATGATAGCCATCTCTACTGTCTTTTACCTGCTGAGAAGTTGCACCATACTTTTTTACGTAGTACGCTTTAATGTGTTGTACGAACTCCAAAAACAAACCTGTAGTTGCACCTCTGGTATCAATATCTGTAGCGCCTAAACCGTTAGCAGGCAATCCACCAATGTGGCTGGTACGTTCTAACACTAGTACTTTTTTGCCCAATTTCGCGGCTGCAATGGCCGAAGTTATACCTCCTGGATTTGCCCCTACTACTACAACATCAAACTTCTTTTGTGCAAAAACTGCCAAACAGAAAAGATTTACTAAAGAAAACAGGAATAATCTTTTCATTATTTAAAGTTTACATTGGTTACAAATTCATTCTTTTTAACTTGTTCGGCAGTTAGTTTTTTGCCGTTCATAACAATGTTTTTGAAATCAACTTTGTTAACCAAATTCGATTTTCCGTAACCTAACAACTCAACAGAAACAGGTGTCCCTTTTACTGTAATATTTTTAAAACTTATATTATCGATATGGCCTCGGTGCTCATCGGTTGTCCAAACATCTTTGTTAATCCATAAGGAAATAAACTTTTTAGATTCTTCAATTCTTAGATTTTCGAAGCGGATGTTGTTTACATAACCACCATCGCAATGGTAAACACGTAAAGACCATTCTCTACCTTGGTCATGAATTACGTCGCAATCAGTAAATAATACATTGTAGATATTCTCATTTATTTCAGCTCCCAAACTCAAGGCATGTGCAACTTCGTTCCACAATACACATTTGCGAACGGTAATATTTTTGGTATCTCCCTTGTCTTTTAACGATTTGATAACCACTAAATCATCCAGCGTTCTGATGAAACAATCTTCTACCAAAACATCACTGCTGTTGCAAATGTCAACCCCATCAGAATTGGCACGATATCCCAATAGTTTGATATTATCGATATGTACTTTGGCCGATTGCCTAACTGGAAGTGTCCATAAACTGGCATCACGCAAAATTATACCTTCAATGCTGATGTTTTCGCCCTGCACCATAATCATGTTACGGGAATGCGTTGGGCAAGCTGATGCATCGATAATTCCTCGTCCCCTAACCTTAATATTTTTACCAATTAAACTAATAGATGGCGGATAAGGTTTATTTTTCAATCCACTTGTAGGTGTGGTAGATGCAATTTCTTTCTCGCCAATTACGGTTCTTAAAATTGCACCGCCCGCTAAATACAAAGTCTGATTATCTTTTACAATTAATCTGCTTACTTCATGAATACCTGGTCCATAAAAAATAACATTCGGGTCGTTCGCATTGGGTTTATCTTTCTCAATGGTATTGGCAAAAATATGCAATGATTGAATGATTTCGCCATTAATTTCTACCGTAACCTGCTGACCAGCTTTAATCGAAAAGGTAACTAATCCATCTTTTATCAATGGGTTAATTTTATAAGAACTTGGCAATATCTTAACCGTTTTTACTTCTACAGCGGATTTAACAGTAACCGTTGTGCTACCCGGCAAATCGAAATAACTAAAGGCGGCTTCCTCAAAAAACTTCGCAGAATTTAATTTATCATCCATCGCTTTGTACCTTAATTTCCTATCGGATGATGCAACTTTAGCAATGTAAACGGGCACATTTTTTCCATCAGCGGTTACCATATATTTACCGCTTAAAACTTCTCCGGTAGGTGCTGAATAAATAACTACTTCTGATTTATCTTTTAAAGCTAAACCAGTAATTACAGCTAAGCAAAGGACAACGATGAGTATTTTTCTATTTTTCATTTATGTTTTATTTCTTGTTAAATCTTACGCCATCGGCAATTACAATCCCACCATTTCCTTTGTTAGAGATAATCACTTTTGGTTTTCTCTCTTTCGAGAATTTATATTCGCCCAATGAATGCCAATAATCTCTTGGCGCTTTTTTGCTCATGTCTACCAATACCACTTTCTGCCCTTCATCACTATTGATAATTACCCTTGCATTTTTACTTCTGTTGTTATCGGCCGAATACATCAATTCTACTTCGTAAAGTCCATCTTCAGGTAAATTTGGATGATAGGTTGCCGAAGCTGTTTCGGTGGTAGATTGATTGGCAAACTGGTAATTGTACATTAAAAATGGCGCCGAACTGATGGAGTGTAACCAATCGCCTTTCATTATCGCATCGGTATCATCCATAGTGTAGGCTTCATCGCCTTTGGTTAAGAAAAAACCTGGTTTAGTAGCAAACTTTAAAATTTGCTTTTGCACAATTAATTTCGCTCTTAGCTGGTCTGTGTTTACTTTCTGAACGGATGAATTTTCTTTGATGGCCATGGCGGCAGCAACACCTGCAGCATGACCAGTCATCATAAAAACTGGCTCCATTCTTAATGAGCCGTATATGGTGTGCGATGCAGACATGCAGATAGTTACAAAAAGATTTTCGCAATCTGCTTCTTTCGGAATTATCGAATTATAAGCAATTTCATAAGGTCTAAATGGTGCATGTTCCATTTCTCCTTCGTGTACGAGTTGGCCTTTTGCGGTAACAAATTGCTGTACGGTATGACAATCCATAAAGTATGAGCCCATTGCAATGCCATCAGTTTTATTAATATTATCCCAGGCATCTTGCTGTTTCATTACATAATTGCCTACCATTCTTCTGCCTTCACGCACATAAAGCAAATATGGCCAATGGTTATTATCTGGAAATTCATCTTTAGAATAGCCATAACGCTGGGAATCTTTTCTTAATTCTTCAGGTACATCAGCATCATTAGCCAAAAAATACAAATAACCTTGCTCGTATTCCTGATGGTATTTTTCTATTTTGGTACGTTCTGCATAACTGCCATCAGGATAGTTCCATGAGGCATTTACCAAATCCAGATGGTTAATATCTGTTTTATCATTTGGCATTGGATAAACGGTGGTAACTTTATCAAACTTGGTCAATTTTTCTTTATAAATTTTACTCAATAAATCGCGATAACGCTCTGGTTTGTAGTTTTTTGGTTTGTAAAATGGAACACGATTATTCGGATTGGTACTTAAAGATAAACGGTAAGTATAGGCTTGAACTTTTTTATCAGCCGCACCTTTTACGCCCATTTCCGCAAATTTATAATCTAGCGGAAAATTTTTGCTAAGGTCTTTTATCTCCTTAATTCTGGCCTCGCTAAGCAATTTATCAACTTTAAAATGTTGTATCCCAGCCGAGCTTTCGTTAAATTCTGAATTACTTTCTCTACCCACCTTATATGGCACTTTGCTCCACGCCATCAAATCGCCTTCATAAGTAGCATCGATAAACATTTTAGCACTATAAGCATCCCCATTTTGAATGATGAGTTGTTGTATTTTATTTCCAACTTTTTTTACACCTGTTTTTTCTTGGAGTTTAGCTTTATAAAAAACTTCTACACCTACTTGATTAATCATTTCCAGATAAACTTTTTCTGCAACAGAACTTTCCATTTCTGTACAGAACCTGTTCATGCCATAAGCTTTTCCAACTCGTTTTAAAAACTCCATGGTATAACCGCCAACTGTTTCGGCATTGCCGATATCAACATGGCCTAAGCCACTAGTAGTCAAACCTCCCAAATGTTTATTAGGTTCTAAAATTGCCACTTTTAAACCTTCTTTGGCCGCTGCATAAGCTGCGATTACGCCAGATGATGTTCCACCATAAATAATCAAATCGTAGTTTTTAATTGGTTTTGAGCGTTTAAATGCGCTCAAAACCAACATTAGGCAACAAAAAATATAAAATACTTTCTTCATTTTATCTTATTGTTGTACTACTTTAAATGAAACTACATAAAAACCTTTTGTGGTATCTTTCGGGTCTACGGTAAAGCTTTCTATTCTCATCATACCAATTTTGGCACCGTTTGTAGAAGTTGCCGATGTTTGGAAAAATGCCACTTCTCCTGCAACGTAATTGGCGAAATCTGCGGTAACTTGCGCACTATTCAGATAGGTTTGTACAGCAGCAGCCTTAAGGTCGGTAGAAGTTACATTATCAAATGTAAATGCAAAAGAACCAGGTGTAAACTTTTTAATCTTGGTTGCATTTCTAGCTACACCTGTCCATGTTTCCATTAATGGTATACCGTTTGCAGCATCGCCTGACCAAGCTTCGCCAGGTCTGTTTGTTGTGGCCTGATATAAACGAACTGCTCCACCGAAAAAGTAGAAATACATATCGATGTTAGGTCTATTGGTATAAAATTGAGCCAAATTATAGGTCTTCATATCCTTTACAGAATAGAAACAGAATATGCCTGGATATGCTTGATCTGCAACTTTTGAATAGAATTGAGAACCAATTCGTGCATTTGGATTGTAACTCAAATCGATTAAAGCCTGTATATCTACCGTTGTTGTTCTACCCAATTGATCAAACGCAGTAACTCGAATACCAGTTGTCGAAGGTGTAAATGCGGGTAAAGCAGCGCTGAATTCAACATTTTTGTCTGAAGGATAAGTTTTAGACAATGCAGTAAGTTCTGTAACCACATTTTTTTCTATTTTATATACTCTTATGGCATTAATTCCAATACCAGACGTTGCGGTAAATGTTAAATTTTTTGTGGTATTACTAGCTGTTACAATCGGATCTAATGTAGTGGTACCAGAAACCTTCAATTCTGGCGCCGGAATGGCGATATACTTTATGGGTAAAGTTTCGATTTTAATTTTCCCGTATGAATCGGTAACCGAAACCTGCACAGCATTATCGCCATTTTTATATAAAATCTCCTGATCAAACTCATAGGTTAAACCACCTGGTGTAAATGTTGGGTTTAGTGGAACTGCTGTTGTACCGCTAGTCGAAAACAAATTCACTTCTACCTTTGTAAGTGTAGATGCACCCACGACAGCAAATTTAGTTCTTGGTATTACAATCGACCCCGTATTTTCATCAATCACAATTTCTGATACTGGAAAAGTAATTACTGGTGCAGCCAAATATTTAATAACACTAATCGGAATAGTTTTTTCCGTAGTTCTACCTGCCATATCTATTGCAATAATTTTAAACGACTGGAAAGTTTCATCCCAAAGGGGAAGTTCTCTTACAGAATATTGTTTGTTATCGTAAAAAGTGGTTACTTCTTTATAATCAGTTTCTGTCCCTCCTTTTACAATTTTCATTTTTATAGACTTTAATCCTGCCTCGGCAAATACAACACATACCAAAGGGATGTTGTCTGCCTTGTTTAAATCTGGTTGGATAACTTCTAAAATCGCCTTGATTTCTGGCGCTTTTGTATTGGAATAATCCGTTTCCTTTTCTTTGCTACAACCTGATAAAATGATCAGGAAAGCGGCCACAAGGGCAAAAAATTGTTTAATTTTCATATAATTATGAATTAAAATGCTGGAATATAGTTTGCATCACGTTTATAATATGCGAAACCTGGAAATACATGGATTGCTCCATTTGTAGGCAAAATATTAGAGGTTACCGAACTAATGCTTACACTTACAAAATTACTTGGCCTTAGGTTTACAATAATGTTGCCGTTGGTAATTGGCGAACCCACAGAGTTAGCAGAAGATTTATTTACCTTGATGGTAAGCAATCCATCTTCACCCGCCAAAAGTGTTTTCACATAAATAGGTTCGGTAGGCAACTTTTTATCATAAGCATGGTATTCACCCTCAATCACATGATATTGTAGCAGTTTTTTCACTTTTTCTACATCGATATTTTTGATAGAACTAAAACCATATTTGGTAATGAAGGTGTTCATGCCAGCGTTGTTAATGAGTAGATATGTATACTTGGTATCTGTTTGCTCGTAAACACTCTTCATACCTGCGTATTCAATGGCTTCAGACATTAATGAGAAAACATCTGGCCTACTTTGCATAAATTGCCAAGTAGTCATGTTTACGTGAGGATCTATCGCCTGACCTTCATAATCGTAACTTTTTTGCAAAGCGAGTTTTTCGCAGCTAGTAAAAGTTAGGATGGTAAAAACCGTAATGAAAATCATTAGGAGTTTACAGCTAATTATATATTTTTTCATCTTAGTATTTTCTAGAATTAATAACCAGGGTTTTGCACCAAACTAGGATTTTGGTTAATTAAACTTTGATTGATTGGAAAAAGCGTTTGATTTTCATTACTCATTCCGTTTATTGGTTGCATCACTTTTACTGCCCTTTTGGTTCTTACCAAATCAAACCAGCGCTTGCCCTCTCCTACCAACTCTATTTGGCGTTCATCTAAAACATAATCTATCACTTGGTCTCTTGATGAAAAAGTACTCAAGGCTCTAGTGCTTACAGCAACTCCAGCTCTTGTTCTGGTGGTAGTTCTAATGATATCCAAAGCTTCTTGCCATTTGTCTAATCGAGCTTTTGCTTCTGCCTGCATTAATAAAACATCTGTAAAACGGTAAACCGGATAAGCCATTTGGCAATTGATGAAATTCTGGTAAGGCAATGCAGTACCATTGGCAATGTATTTATGCACCTGGAAAGTAGTTGTGCCTCCACCAGATGGCGTTAAATAATTATCATAACGATTATCGCTCGGTGTTGCCGCTTTTGCTGTCGTAAATGTTGCTTGCAGTTTTGGCGAAAGTACTACGGTAGAACCCTGTCCAGAACCACTACCCAATAATAACCAAGTTAAACTATAGTTATTTAAACCAGCTTCAGAAACATTTTGGTGGATTACAAAAATCATTTCATTGGTAGCTGGCCCATATTCATCTTTTGTAGGGTCGTTATCGTTTACTTTGTTATTCAAGTCATCAACAAATTGTTTTTTCATCAACCCCATATCTGGTTGAAAATTTGTATAAGTAACATTAGAACGAAGTTTGTCTATGGTTTTATCGGCACTATCATAATCTTCTAACCACATGTAAACATCAGCTTGGATGGCGTATATTGCCTGACGAGAAATGCGTTTTCTCTCTAAATTACCAGGATTGATGAGCTGTTCTGCTGTTTTAAGATCTGCCAATATCACATCTCTAAGCACCGTTTTCATCGCTGTTCTGGCTTTGAATTCGCCTTTTTCGATATTATCTATCGGCTCTAAATAAACTGGCACATCGCCCCAAACCCTAACGGCATAAAAATAACTCAAAGCACGCATGGCATAAGCTTGCGCTAGATAATCGTTCTTTAAAACTGCATCTGTAATGTCGGCATTTGGAATATTTTTAATTGCAAAATTAGCATTGCTGATGACTTTGTAAATGGTATTCCAATTAGAACTTACCATATCTGTAGTAAGTTGATTTAAAATCAGTTTGCCATTTTCTGTTGGCTGCTCACTAAATAACACAAAGTTATCTGAACGCATTTCGCCCCAAGAGAAATAATTGGCATTTAACGCCGTGCGAAATGAAGAATAAATTTCGGCAATGCCAGAATTAACATCACGTTGGTTTTGCCACATTTTACCAGCAGGTATTTCACTGATGGGCTCTGGTTCTAAAAACTTTTTGCATGATGGTGCTGTAAATGTTAAGGCTAACAATAAAAGATACACCACATTGCTATTTATATTTTTCATCTTATTTCTTTTAAATGTTTTCATGAGTATTAAAAATTAAGATTTAATCCCAAACCAAACTCTCTTTTACGTGGGTAACGGTTGATATCCATACCTATACCCAAAGCGCTGTATGCCGAAAACTCTGGGTCGTAGCCCGAATAACTGGTAAAAGTTAGGGCATTATTTACATAACCGTAAATATTTACACCTCTTAACTTAGCTTTAGATGACCATTTTGTTGGTAAAAGATAGCTTAACCTGATGTTACGAATTTTTAGAAACGAAGCATCTTCAAGATAGAACGAACTAACGGCACGAGCATTTTGAAAACGATCTGAATATGGACGGGCATATTGAACAACATCACCCTGTTGTATCCAGAAATTATTCTGGAAATCGAATGATGGAACAGTTGATAAGCCATTCATGCTACCCTGTACCAGGTTATATTTTGCTGCGTTGTATATCTCGCCACCGATAGAAAAATATGAAGCTACAAATAACGTAAATCCTTTATGTCGAATGTTGAAGTTAAAACCACCTGTAAAATCTGGTTGTCCATTGCCCAATACCATTCTGTCTTTATCAGTAATAATGCCGTTTGCATCACCATCTCCATTTTCCCAGTTTACATCGCCACCTCTAAATGGAGTTCCATCGGCCAATTTTTTCTGATTAACCGTACCTGTGTAAGTTACACCACCCAAATTATAATTAGCCAATACAAATTTACCATTGGCATCTTTAATATTTTGTCCACTCGCATCTTTTTGGAAAACTGGTGTTAACTGTTCCCAATTGCTACTAAATGCATTGGATTGATCTGTTGCAAAAACATTGATGTATTTGTAGCCATAAAAATCGCCAATTGGCTGTCCTTGAGAAATCCACCAGGTATCATTAAATAAATATGGAATACCACCAGCAATTTCTTTAATACGATTTTTGTTGAATGTAAAGTTTACCCCCAAATTAATGGTTGTGTTTTTTGTTTTCACAACATCGCCAACTAAACCAATTTCTAAACCTTTATTGGTAATGGAACCAATGTTTTTACGAACGGTATTAAAACCCCATTCTTTAGGAACTTCGTAAGCAGCAAGCAAATTGGTGGTTACTTTGTTGTACAAATCAACGGTTAATTGAAGTCTGTTTTTGGCAAATGCCACATCTAAACCTAAGTTAGATTGCGCCGTTTGTTCCCAGCCCAAATTATCTACAGCAATACGGGCAGCGGTAACTCCGGCAACGCCATCGTAAATGCCACCAATACCATAAGAAAGAATTGATTCATAGTCTCCGATACTTTCGTTGCCCGTTACACCATAGCTCAATCTCAATTTGGCATCATCAATCTTCAACTTTTTAGTCCACTGCATAAAAGGCTCATCAGAAAAACGCCAAGCAGCAGATGCAGATGGGAAATAACCCACTTTTTTATCTTTTGCAAATCTTGATGAACCATCAGCCCTTAAATTTGCTGTAAAAAGGTATCTTGATTTATAGTTATAGGTAAACCTAGAAAATACTGAGGCCAATGTATGCGCAGATGCCGTTGTACCCGTTCTGGTTAAATCGAAGTTAGCTGCAAATGCATTTTGTGTGTATATAGCATCTGTTGCCGAGTTTCTACCACTGTAACCATCAATTTCTGTACGCCATCCCTGTGCACTTACACCAAGTAAAGCACCAAAGTTATGTGTATTATTAATTGATTTGCTGTAATTTAAATAATTCTCATTCAGCCAGTTCCAGTTCATTGTACTGGTGTGCGAACCGAAGTTGTTTAAATAGCCATCACTTAATAAAGTTGGACGCATAAAATTATAGCGGTTTAAAGCGATTACTCCATTTAAATTGGCAGTAAACTTCAAATCTTTGGTAATCTTATATTCTGCCATCTGATAAAACGAAGCATTATAGATATCAGAAAAATTTGTTTGAAGATTTAAGGCCAATGGACTATTTCCCCAAAGCGTTCCGATAATCGAATTATCTGGATAATACAACGAAAGATTTGGTTTACGAGCCAGCAAAGAATTTAAAAATCCACCTTCATCAATTCCCCTTTTCTTACCATAACTCACATTAAACCTAGAGCCAAATGTTAATCTATCATTTGGAATATAATCTGCATTAACCCTGGCGGTAATACGATCATAAGAAGTGTTTGTGATGATACCTTTCTCACCCAAATAACCACCACCAATAAAATATTTTAACTTTTCAGAACCACCGCCGATGCTCATATCCAATTGATTTTTATGAGCGGGATTGAAAGCAATATCTTGGTAATCATTATCAGCGTTTAGCAGAAAGTTAAGTGAATCTGCCATTTGAGAAGCCAACACATTTTGCACAGCAGTTGGTACCAATGTTTTACCTTCGCCCTGTATATATCTTGATAAACCTTTTTGCATATTTCTATACTGTGGCGTGTTTAATTGCGGCATGGTATGCGTTAGTTCATTTATAGAATGAAGATAGCGCAACTCTATGACAGGTGCTTTAGCACTGCCTTTTTTGGTGGTAATAATGATTACACCATTAGCAGACCTTGAACCATAAATCGCTGCTGATGCTGCGTCTTTTAAAATCTCCATTGAGGCAATATCATAAGGATTTATCGCATCAACATTTGTTGTAGGCACACCATCTACTACCCAAAGTGGTCCGATACCATCATTGTTCATGGTTGATGTACCACGGATAACTACAGATGCGCTTTCTCCTGGCTGACCAGACCCCGTAGTAACTTGTACACCTGGAGCTAATCCCTGCAAGGCTTCGTAAACATTTGTAGGTGTACGTTTTTCTATATCTTCTGCAGTTACAGAAACTATGGCTCCAGTGATATCACGCTTTTTAGCAGAACCGTAACCCACAATAACCACATCCTTTAGTTCATTTGCAACACTTACCAATGTAATGTTGATTTGTTTTGATGTACCAACTACTCGATCTACATTTTGATATCCTAAGTAAGAAAACGTAAGGATATCTGTTGGCGCAGTAACCCCAATTTTATAGATTCCGTTTTCATCAGTTATTACCGTAAGATTTGCATTCTTGTTTTTAACGCTGGCGCCAGGTATGGTCACACCATCTCCAGAAACCGTACCTGTTACCGTATACAAAATTGCCACATCTTTTTTTGGAGGCGTAGTATTTGTTTTCGGAACAACTTGAGCTTGAATGTTGGTAGCTACAAGAGAGCAAACTAAGATGAGGCAGAGCGCCGTCTTTTTACCAACATCCCTTAAAAGGAAAGTAAAAATTTTATTCATATATATATTTGGTTAGTTTATTCGCAATTCTCTACTTGTTCATGCAGTAAAGTTTCACAGTACAATTTTACAAAAGTGCATCTATCACCAGGTTTAAATTAATATCAACCTTTATTATAATTCTATCAAAACTTAGTTTTTGGAGTGTATTCTTAATATTTTAGCGTAAAATCAAATAAAATGGAAGATATTACATTATTAATAACTAAACCTTAAAAATTTGATGTTTACAATTGTGCTATGCTTTACATAGTAACTATAAACTAGCCATTATATAAATTCGAATGAAACCACTCTTAACTGTATTGTTAATTTTATTGCTCAAAGTTGGCTTTGCCCAAAATTTCCATAATCTTTCTGTAGAAAATGGTTTGAGCAACAGCAATACTTTCGCTATTGCGCAAGACCAAAAAGGGCTAATGTGGTTTTCTACCAAAGAAGGGATTGACCGGTACGATGGCTCTGGTTACAAACATTATAATTTATATACTGGAGACCAGATTACCAGATATGGGTTAAGGAGAAATAAGTTTCACGTTGATTCTAGGAAACAAATTTGGGTTAACAATTTTTCTGATGTTTTTGTTTACAGAACGAAAGAAGATCGTTTCGATTTTGTTTATGCAGTAGCTAATAAAAACACCATTAGAGATTTGTATGTTGATGATAAAAATGCAAACATATACTTGGCTACAGATCAGGGACTGATTAAGTATAATTACAATACAAGAAAAACAATTACCTATAAAAATCTATCCAGTATTTTAATTGGGCTTAACGTATATGACAATCAGTTTTTACTGTTAGCTTCTAAAAATAGTATCCAAATTTTTAACCTTAAAACCGATAATCTTGCACAGCAACAAATTAGTGGAGGTTTAAAATTGGCTATCAGTAAATTAAACCTATCAAGTTTATGTATAGATGCAGCACAGCGAATTTTTATTGGCTCAACTGGTCAGATATCAACTTTTCGGATAAACGATCAGCGACTTACCACAAATGAAAATTTAAATTCGAGCATTAGCAAAGTAGAAATAACCAAAATTTTACCAGATCAACAGGGCGCAATTTATTTTGGCACAGAGGGAAAAGGAGCTTATAAAATTGATAAACAATTACAGGTTCTTCAAACTTACCTTACCAATAATAATGATATTGGATCGCTACCAGAAAATGAAGCCGTAGATATTTTTATAGATAATGAAAATAAGGTTTGGTTTGCAGGACATGAAATATCTTATCTAAATACTAAACAACTAAAATTTAAAGCTTATTCGCACCAAATTAATAATGCTAATAGTCTGGTACATAATTCTATTCGATCTATTGTAGATGATGGTAGCGGAAATTTATGGATTGGCACGAACTACGGCATCAGCATTTTACAAAACGACCGTAAAAATTGGAATTACCTCAATACACAAAATACCACCAATAGATCCATCAGCAATAAAATTACAGCCTTAACAAAAGGTAAAGGAAATACAGTTTTAGTAGGCACATATCAAAATGGAATTTATAGTATTGATGGAAAAAACATTACTCATATTAGCAAAGAAAAAGAGGTTTCTTTTCGAAATAATGTAAATAGTTTGCTCTTAGATGGCGATGAATTGTGGTCTGGCGGAGCTGGAGTTTTCCTTAAACGTCAAAATTTAAGAACCGGGTCTGTAAAAACATTTCCCCTATCAAATGTACTTTCGTTATCAAAAAACACCAACAATGAAGTTGTTGCAGGCGGCCACAATGGACTTCATTTCATAGACATAAACGATATCATTAAAACTTATAATGCCAGTAAATATAAAATAGGCTCTATTTTTTGTGTTTTACCACTTACTAATGATGAAATCTGGTTAGGATCTGAAGGTCAGGGTTTGATTAAGTTTAGCAATGGAAATTTTAAAAAGTATAACATAAAAGACGGCCTACCCTCTAACCTCATTTATGGAATTTTAAATGACGAGCTAGGTAATTTATGGTTAAGTACCACCAAAGGATTATCGTGTTTCAACATCGAAAAACAAACCTTTAGAAACTATAGCATAGCTGATGGACTTGGAATAAAAGAATTCGCCTATGGTGCCTATGCCAAAATTGCTACTGGAGAATTGGTTTTTGGTGGTAATCACGGAATCATAATTTTTAATCCTAAAGACATCATCAGTACAAATATTAAAACAAAGCTAATTTTCACCGATTTTAAATTATTCAACAGATCTGCAGATATAAATTCAGAGGCAACTCCACTAAACGAAGCGATTGATGAGACAAAAAAAATTGAGTTAAAATATAATCAGAACGCCATTACTTTCGATTTCACCTCGGTAAACTACGCAAACGAAGCCAATTTGTACCGATGGAAATTAGATGGTTTAGACAAAGAATGGTCGCCGGCTACAAGTGAACACGCTGCAAATTACACCAACTTAAAGCCCGGCAATTACAAGTTTAGGGTGCAGTGGGCAAACTCTGGCATCGGTTCTCAATTTGCCCAAAACGAACGTGTTTTAGAAATTGCCATCAGCGCTCCTTTTTGGGCAACCAATTGGGCCTATCTTGCCTATTTCATTTTAACAGCATTTTTAATTTATTCGGGAGTTAAATTTTACCACGTACAGCTTAGTGAGCTCCATGCAAAAGATAAAATCAGATTTTTCATCAACATTGTTCACGATATCAGAACGCCACTTTCTTTGATCAAATCGCCATTATCTATAGCTCTAAAGAAAAACGATTTTTCTACAGAAACCCAAGAAATTCTAAAAACGGCAAGTCATAATACCTCTAGGTTAAATGGATTAATTGATCAACTTTTGGATTTTGAAAAAGCAGACTTTAAAAAAATAAAGCTTAACATGTCAAGCATCCAAGTAGAGAAAACCCTTGATAAAATCTGTAATGATTTTATCCCATTATTGGAACAAAGAGGCATAATTTTGACAAGAAACCACAAACATACTTCAAGTATTTTAAGGGTTGATAAGGATAAATTTGATAAAATCATATATAATATCCTATCCAATGCAGTAAAATATACACCCAAAGGCGGACAAATTGATGTGAGCACTAACGTATTCAATAAATATTTTCACATTGCGATTAGAGACAGCGGATTGGGCATCCCTAAAGAGCAACAAAAATTTATCTTCAAAAGATATTTTAGGGCAAAAAATGTAATCAATTCTAATGAGGTGGGCTTTGGAATTGGTTTAATGGTTACCCGCGAATTGGTTAAACTTCATTATGGTGATATTTGGTTCGATAGCCATTTAAACCACGGAACAACCTTCCATGTCAAATTCCCGATCCCAGATGTTCAATATGTAGAAGAAGAGTCGACTAACATTTCATTAAACATTGAAGCTGTATTAGAAAATACAGACGATATGGCCATAACAAGCAACATCAAAAAACCAAAGATCTTAATTGCAGAAGATAATGATGAATTAAGAAGCTTGATGATTAAAAATTTAGCGATTTTTTATCAGATACATCAGGTAGAAAATGGACAACAAGGTTTATTAGAAGCTGCTAAATTTATCCCAGATGTAATCATTTCAGATGTGATGATGCCAATAATGGATGGAAATGAGTTTTGCTACGAAATCAAAAACAATATTAAAACGAGTCATATTCCATTCATTTTATTAACTGCCCTAAGTACAAATGAACATAAAATAGAAGGTTATAAAACTGGTGCCGATACCTATCTCGAAAAACCCTTTGATTTAGATTTATTGAGAAGTTGCATTGATAACTTACTCGAAAACAGAAGGAGATTAAAAGAAAGATTTGCTAATAATGAATTACCTATAAGCGATGACATGTCTCTTCTTGATAAAAAATTTATCGGACAAGCAGCTAAAATTGCAGAAGAAAATATTGCAAACCCTGAATTCACAATTGAAGATTTAGAAAGAGAAATTGGAATGAGCCACGCTAGTCTATACAGAAAATTTAAAGGTTTATTGGGCAAAACTCCTTTAGAATTTATTCAGCATTACCGCCTTAAAAAAGCCATGGAACTGTTGGCTAGCGGAAATCATAATGTTAATGAAGTAGCTTACCTAGTTGGTTTTGCAGATCCAAAATATTTTAGCACTGTATTTAAAAAGTTCTATGGTAAAAACGCAAGCGAATATTTGAAGCGGTAAATGATTGGTTAGCAACATTTGTCGTATAATCTTGAGGTGCAATCGCAAAAAACTCTATTAGAGAACTTTCATTGTTCATCATCTAATTCATCAGCCAAATTAATTATACGTTTTAAATCTGATATAAAGTGATTAAACCTATTATCTCGTCAGATATTCAGAAAAATTATCATCACGGATTTTTTGATCATCTATGGAACTATAATCAAAAAAATGTGTTAAATCCACATGGCAACCTGAGGAGAAGGTTATAACCTTTTAAAAACTCTAAAAACAGCGTATTGTGACGCGACTATCTTTTCTCCATACTCAAAAGCGTACTCACTAACAGGGAAAGGTGTCTCGAATTCAATGCATTTCATATGGATATTAAAATCGAAAGTAGTTCCAGTGCAATTCAGATTAAATTATTTGGAGTTTCTCTAGGACACCTAATCAACTTAACAGTAATTCTGGAACATTTTTAAGTTCTAGAAAAAAAGTAGCCAAAGCACGCAAACATAAAACTTTAAAAAAAGGATTTTTTAGGTTAATTCAATTAGACACTTTGAAATTTATTTTACTATCGTGAAGGCGTTCCGTTTAATTGCCCATCATGATAATTGGCGGCGCATCCTTAACACCAGACCTGATCAGCTTACCAGTAGTATCGTAATCTTTAAACTTGATTAGAATACTGGATTCTTCTTCGATCTTGCGTAGTTTTCCATTTAGATAAAACCATTTGGTTTTAATACTTAAAGACTCATAGATGTTGTTTTTTCGGTAATAAGCGTGCCGCTGATATTGAACTCTTTTTCAACCTTTTTGCCACTCAACACATCTGAAGCAGTTTTTTGTTTTACACTTGGGGTAGTATCTAAAATACTTATCGGTTTCTACAGAAAAATTATATTTATCAAAAAAATAGCGTATATTAAGATGAAAATGCCTTTACTTTACATACAAAAACCTATAAAAACATCATTAACAAAACAAATTTTTATGAAGTTTAAAACACTATTTTTAGTCGCAGTAACTGCCGGAGTATTACTAGCGACTGCCTCCTGCTCCTATTTTGAAAGTGGAAAAAACCGTGAAAAAGGAACTCCAATAGAATCGTCGAAAACAGCAGTACAGAAAATTTTGACTGAAAAAGAGACCAACGAAGGGAAGCGTTTTTCTATTACAGGCTATTTGAATTATTCGGCAGGAATGACGGTTTACGTTAGCAGGCCTCAAACAGTATACGTAAATACAGCACCTGGCGATGATGGAGAAACCATTACCCCCATACAGATGGCGTGGGTACAAAATGGTCATAACAGCGTTTTTGTTCCAGAAGATGCAGGACGTGGATCCGATAAAACTATATTTTATGATAATGAAGGCAAACCACTTACAACTAATGACAAGGTAGAAGTTTCATTTGAGGTTGGAAAAGCGTCAATTTACCCTTTTGAAGTACGAATAGACAAAGTAAATTAATACAAAAGACGAATACAAAATATTTAAAGTGTAAGCCACTACTTGACAGTTAGCTGGTTTAAAAGTTATCAGATGTTTATATATAACAAAAGCGTATGAAGAACTTATCGAGAAAACAATGAAGGCTATACGCAACTATCTTGAAAGATTGAAAAATTAGGTTTGCAATTAACTGATTATTGATTTGTAACAACGTTCATGTTTGATCTCTATTTCGCTCGTTTAATGAATATATGACTAAAAAGCATTGTATGGACATTGAAAGCAAACTCAGTACAAATCCTTTGCACTACGTGTATTCGTTGGTATGATTCTTATTTTTCGCCTTTTACACATTCTCTGCAATAATATTTGAGGCGGAAAGCAATGGAAAGATACATATTGTTGCTATTTCTGGTAACCTGGGAAGTACAATATTTATCGTAGGTAGGTACCGGTTCCTGATTTTGCTGATCGGACTGTTTGTAGCTTTAAAACAATACTTAAAAAATAAAGACTATGCAGATTAATTACATGATACTGTCCTTTACCGGGCTATTCCTTGTAGGAACCATAGTGCATTACAAATATGCACGTGCGAAGGGCTTGGTGTTCAGTTACAAACCAATAACATTATTGATTATACTAGCGTTATTTTTGCTTTCGCTATATGGTATTATCGCGAAAAAACCTTACAACGAAATCTTGCCTTTTATACGATAAGCCCTGAAAACAGTGAGCGGAAAAGCTTTAGGGTGTGGGAAAACAAATAAACCGCCTAATCCTATTTTTAATTGACACAGTTCAGGACAAAATTTAAATAGTCTGTTTTTTGAAAAAATAATATACTGTTAAGTCAGGAATTATTTTTCTGTTCTTAAAAATTTAATTGGTTGTGCTTCTCCACCAAAAAAAACGTGATTTGAAGTTGTTGGAATTCTTTCGCTTCCCAATCTTTCTTCCATTTTCAAATATTTAGTAAGCTTCGTGTTGTGAATTTAAAAATTAAATTCCTGTGCATAAGCTGAAGTTGAGAAAAATAAAATTCCAATAATTAATTTCTTCATTCGGTTTTCTTTTAATATTCTGCCTAACTTATATATGCCAGGTATAAACATTCTCCAATGCAGCCGTAAGCAGTAGTATTTGAGCCATAGATTTGCTGGTTTTGTATTGCTGATGTATTAATTTAACGTGAGTTCGAGATAAGGAATATTTTCATAAATGGCGCATCAAAACCATTCCAGAAGGATGCCTTGTGTATCCAACAATTGCTTAATGTTTTCTGGCAACACAATAACAAGCTAATTAAATGAAGAGAATAGATATTTTTCTGCTTCAAAAAAGTCTGCTGGCTTGGAAATATCTGCTAAGATTGTGTATTTCGGCAAAAAAAACTGAAATACACAGTTGGATAACTCTTTACTTTCGTTACCATCCCGCTAATCTTAAATTCATTTAAGCCAGCAACATGTTCATAAACCTCAACTTTCGTTTGTAGTGCAGGTGGTGCCATGAAAGCAATGTAAAAATCAGAATGTGGTACATAATTTTATTTTAATAGTTGGTTTTTAAATCTATCATACCTTTTTCTAAAGAAATAAAATTGCATGCTGGTAAACACAAGGTAGATGAATGGCGGGATTAACCAATCGGTTAAAAATGAAAACATGCCTCCGAAATCGCCAGAAAAAATAAGTAGCAAAAATATATAGAGGATTAATGCTATAGGTACAAGTAAAAATGTTAAAAGCGACAAAAATCTATTGTTTATTATCGTTTTGTTTAGATTTAAAAGTATAGTTAAAGACAAAAAAACCATTCCAATAAAAAATATAGTGGTCCAGTAGATTTTAAGCAAATCAATACCAAAATTGAAAAATTTGGCTAGCAAATTTTCATTGTCGAAAGTTTTACTTGGGCTGTAAAATCGGTACAAATACATGGATAAAACGCACAATAATGCATTTATCGTCCAAATCTTCAGTAAATGTTTAGCTGTGATCATGGTATCAAATTATTTATCTTTTGCCAAGTGATGATTCATTTCCTTTATCAATCGGGTTCCAAATTTTTTAAATTCGATTTGTGAATTTGGCATTTGTGTTGCTAAAAAGCTTTCGGTTTCGCTGTCTCTTATGATTTTTAAAAGCTTGTTTTGATTGTTGTAGTAAAACAAAAAGTCTTCCACATAATTGTCAGTTTCTCGCTCGTCCTCAAACTGTTGAACGGAGAATTGGACTTTTACTTTTGAACGATTACCTTCAATCTCTTTAACACTGTACCGCATCGCACACCCAGAACCGCAACTTATCACGAATCCGCTTTCTTTCATCTTTTTTAAACGACTTTTATCAAATCGTATTTCTTTGTTTGTGGTGATATCACCCTCTACTTTTGATAAGTTCTTCTTCTGGTCAGTGACTCGGCTACAACTTAAAAATAAACCGAAAATAGTCAATAAGAATAGCTTTTTCATCATACAACAGTTTATCTAGTCAGTTCTAATTCATCTAAAGTTCCCTTTGTCTCTTTTAATTCTTTCAATTTTTCATGTAATAATTTAATTTTTTTATCCAGATTTTCTAATCTGTTCGACCTGACCATTTTTTCCTTTCTGGTAATGATTAAAGCCGGAAATACTTTAATCTCAAAATCAAGTTTAGAAAAATCTGTGATCGGAAATTTGGGGTTCTTAAATAGATTGCTGGTTTTTTCAATTGCGTTTAAACTTTGATCCATCGAAATTTCTTCACCTGGTTTAACACCATCTCCGTCTTTTACATTTTCATCAATTTCTGAACGGTTACCACTTTGTATGGAAGACAGTAACTTACCAGTTTTTTTTGAAACGACATCCACTTGTATCATATAGGCTAAGATTTCCGAACCAGTATTGTTTTTTAAGGTAAATGCTACATAAGGAACTTTTTGATCAAAATCTTCTTCTTCAACAATACTTATTTTTGTCAACTTTAGCAGATCCATCTTTTTGTTTACTGCTGTAAACTTTTCCTTCTCTTTCATCAGGCTATCAATCTCTTTGCTGGTCTGCTCAATGTTTTTATCCCTGTCTTCTTTCAAAAAATCTTCAGCTTCATCAACAATACCTGAAAAGCTTTTTCCATCTATCATCGCCATTGAAATGGCATCAAAAGATTTTCCTTTATATTTAACATCATGTGGTTTGTCCCATTTTTCTTTCATGGCTTTCATAATGATCACCCGAAGTGCTATTTCCAGTCTTTCTTTATCTTCTTTAGCTAATTTTTCTTCCATTTTAGCTTTCGAAGCTTTAAAAGATTGCTCGTCTTTGCCAGAAATTTTGGGGCCACAGCTTGCAAGAAACAAAACTGAAAGAATTAGCAAGTTGAATTTCATTTTCATATTTAAGTCGTTATCAATTGAGATGAATGGTATTAAAGCTTTGTGCCTTTTTTCTGCTGAATTACAAAAACTTCATTTATTATAACAAACTATTATGGTTAATGTTGGCTTTTAAGTTTTCTTTTAAGGATTGTATTTGTTGTGATGCGGTTATTCAAATGGCATCATTCATTGATTTTTATAGCTTTTGGTAAGTTCTTATTCTAATTGAGCTTTTCATAACAATAAAAATGTTCCTTATAACCCCATATTAATATCGTTATTTAGGGTCTGATTAATATTCTCGTCCCAACCTTTACCGATGCATAAAGTTCATCAACTTCGTTATTAGTTAACGCAATACAACCGTTTGTCCAGTTGATTAACCGTTGAAATTTACCGATTATACCCAATCCGTTTCTTATCCCATGGATTTTAATATCCCCACCTGGAGGCTTACCAATTTACTTAGCATGGGCGATATCATTTCATTCGGATAAGAAACCCCTAAATTTTTGTGATAACCATTTTTAGCATTCTTTGCATTAATGGTATAAACTCCTTCTGGTGTTTTTTCATCTCCCTCAAATTCTTTGTGACCCATTGGCGAGGCGCCTATGGAAATTTGATAGGTTTTTAAGAGCTCCCCATCGGCATAAGCCATCAATTTATTGTCAGATTTTTTTACCACCAATAAATCTACCCCAGTATTTTCAGGCAATTTTTGCTCCGGATAATTGTTGTAAATTAAGCCCCCCGCCAATATAACTACAGCTAATAAAATTACTTTTTTCATCATTTTAACTTTTTTGGCATAAGTTGAGTTTAATACTTTTTCCGTGTTAATGCTGTAAAATCATTCTAGACATTTTATAGTGAAGAAAAAACACGTTTTAACAAAAGAGAAAAGAATTCAAAATCCAAATACTGATTACTTCCTATCCACCTGTTTTTATTTTATCGTTGTAACTAATTTTAAATCCACTACCAACATAGCTAATTATTTTTTGTGATTAACTTAATCAAGGAGTCTTTTTAATTTCTAGGATATTTGATTGAAAAACAGAACTATTCTTTTTATGCGATTGATAATAAAGCTGGACTTATATTTAGCCGGTTGATTTCTCCAACAAAAAGTATTCCTACAAATTGATTATTAATTTCAGCAAAACAATTTTCAAAATAGCCTGCTATCATTATTATTGCTCATGATAATTATCGTAAAATCAAACCTAAACCTTTACGCTAATTCTCTGTTTATAGAATTGACGTTCCTGCCCATCACGATGTTGATGCAATCTAATCGGTCGGTATTGTTATATTTATTGATATTGTAAAAATGTCAAGAATAACCATAAAACAAATTCAATTTCATCACGACAATTAATTCCCTTGCAATCTAATTTAATCCCCATAATAACAACCACTATTTTAAGCAATCATATCATGAATTTACACGAAATACAAAGTGCCTACCAACAAGGAACTCCTGTTGAAGAAATCAATCAAGCTTATCAAAAGGGAATAGCCGAGGCAGAACTAACTGATGACGAAAAACTTGAATTATGGAAACAAGTTTGTGCTTTTTGCAATTTCGAAATGATTGATCAGTTGATTTCCCAAGGTTGGCGAGCAATGGGAATTGAAGATCGTTATGGCAACAACTTACTTCATTTAATGGCAGAAGCACCTTTTGACCGTTCGTATCACATGAGCGAAGGACAAATTTACGAAACCACTAAAAGACTTTTAGCCAATAAAGTGAGTCCGATAAGAAAAAATAGCGATGGCTTTACTGCGGTAATGCTTGGTGCCAAAGCTGGCTATTTTGAAATGCTGCAAGCTTACCATGATGCTGGTATAAAAATAGATTGGGTAGATAGTGAAGGAAATAACCTATTGCACATTTCTGCCAAAGGCTCAGGGCATATCGCTTCAGATTTAGCTTATGCCCAAAAAGATCTTGAAGATTTTGATCATGATTCCCATTATGATCCAAACAGTCGCCGAGATGTAGAACGCAAAGCAACTTCTGAAAATAGATGCCAGTTACTGCAAGCCAAGTTAGGAGACTTTGTCAAATTTATTTCGATCGGAATGGATGCGGGTTTAGATCCCTATCAAAAAAACAATTATGGCGAAACTGCTATTGATTTTGCCATTAAGTCGAAATCTAAACTCGTGGGGGCCATGTTGAGTGGATGTGATTTACCCAACAGCGAGAACTCTGATCTATACCTTCAAGCCGGTGGACAAGATTTATTTCAAGCCTGCATTAACCAAGATTTGCCTGCAATTGCTGCCTTAATTAAACTTGGATCAAATATGAACGATGAATATGATAAGGAAGGAAATGCATACAATAAAATGTTGCCGCTTGCTATTTCAGTAATTCTCCATGATTTTGAAAGTATAGATTTGTTATTAAAAAATGGAGCAGATCCGATGTTGAAAGATAGTAAATCCTGGCATCCGTTGAGGTATCTCTATGTCGTAGAGTCGAATATCAACACCAATTTTAATCAGTTTGAAAATAAAAATTTTCCAAAAATACTGCATTCATTTGTTACAGCCGGTTTTGATATCAATACCTTAATGGACGACGACGAAAATACACTCCTCACAATTTCTGCAAAAAATGCGGATAGGTTACAATTGTTCAATAGTGATTCTGTAGCGAAAACGATGATTGAAGAAGCGATTTTTGTTGATGCAGATGTGAATAAAACAAACAGAGACGGAATTTCCGCTTTAATGTACTTATGCTTAACAGACTTAAAACGTGCAGAAAAAGAAATCCTGAATCTTTTAGAGCAAGGAGCAAAAACAGATCTGAAAGATAAAGATGGGAAAACAGCACTCATTTACGCCGCTAATCATTCAGATAAAACCACAGCTAAAACCTACTGCGAATTACTAGCACAATTTGGAGATATCCTGGCCAGTGCTATAGATAATTCAGGAAAATCTGCGTTGAATTATGCCGTTGAAAAAGACAATGAAAATTTGGTTGCCTGGTTATTGGAAAGACAGTAGTGACGAAAAAAAATCTTAACTCAATTAAAGGCGCTTTCTTCAAACAGTTGGTTCGTTGATAGCATTTTTAACAGAAAACGATGGAAATATTTTCAATTTCAAAATACATTTAACCACTATTTTAATCTATCTAAAATTTCATCATTTTAGTTGCTTTTTTAACAAAGATTGCGAACGATAACTCAAACATTTAATCTATGTCGCTGTTATCCTATCAACTCTTATAGAACGAAATCATCATGAAAAACAAAATTACCTACTTAGCACTTAGTGCATTGTTGCTTGGCTCTGCACCATTTGCATCGGCCCAAATTAAATTAAATTCCAAAGGTATTGGTGCACTTGAAAAAGGCGTAAAGGCAGTAACCTTCTCAGATGCAGATGCATCTAGGCTTGCTAAAGAAGCAGTGGGCTACATGGATACGCACAATACTGTAGCGTCGGAAAAAGATCCATATACCATAAGACTTAAAAAAATATTTGCCAAACACAAGAATGAAGGTGGACTGGCGCTCAATTTTAAAGTGTATAAAGTAAGTGATATCAATGCTTTCGCATGTGCAGATGGTAGTGTGCGCGTATTTTCATCATTGATGGATATCATGACCGACGACGAATTGTTAGGAATTATCGGTCACGAAATTGGACACGTTGCCAATAAAGATTCTCGCGATGCAGTGAAAAGTGCTTATAAAAGAGAAGCAATGATGGACGCTGCAGCCTCGCAATCCGGCGTAGTCAATAGCTTATCAGAAAGTCAGTTAGGAAGTTTTGCCACCGCGATTTTAGATAGCAAATATAGCCGAAAACAAGAAAGTGAAGCCGATGAGTATGCATACAATTTCATGAAGCAACACAACTATAAAGTAATAGCCCTAGCCAGTGCCTTTAATAAGTTTGCTGAAATGGAAAGATCTTCAGGTACCAAAAAGAGCAAGTCAGAAAAGATGCTAAGCTCACATCCAGATAGCGCCGACCGTGCTGCGAAAGTGCTTGCAAGAGCGAAAAAAGATGGTTTAGCAAAATAGATACACAGTAAAGAGTCTTATTTTTAGTTACGCTTTAAAATTCTGCTAATTGAAAAATACTTCTGCTCATAATAGCAATGTAAAGCTGGCAAACCTTAGGTTCGCCAGCTTTTTTAGTAATCCCAAAACTTACCCCATGACGCCACTGCGGATTTTTATATGGCTGGTTGATACGCACTCGCTTTCATCGCAGCTAATTTACCCTGCACCAGTAAAGCATGCAATACTTCCGTAGAAAATCCATGCAACAATAACCTGAAAGCAGCACCCGCAGTTGGTAGTGGGATCATCGGATGTTTGTTATTGAGAGCGGTGAGTTTCTCTGGGCAATCCATAATGGTAGCGGCATAAATCCCAATTACCTCATCAAGCTGTAGTGAATTGGTGGCTCTCCAAAAATCATTATCCGTGAGGTAAAACTGATAAACAGGCGTAAAAATTTCGATAGCCGTACCCAAATCGATAAAGTTGGTCCACCCGTCTCTAAATTCCGAAAAAGGGATTTCACCTATGGTAATGGCACTAAAATCTGGGTCGTCCTTCTTCTCTATTTTCAACCCTTTTTCTTGTATTGCGTTGTTAAGGTTGATGATGAAATTGTAGAGATTAAGGTCGTGCTCTAAAAAAAGATTATCTTTTACATCGGTCACCGCTAAAGGTTTCAGCGGATTCATGGGTATTTCTCCGGCCCCATTAACATTATCCTTGATAAAGCGAAGTATTTCTGAACCCAGGTAAAAGTGACGCAGGATCACGAAGTTGGCTTCTGGTGTAATGAAATATTTCATTCCCCAGTACAAGCTTTTATGCAACATTTTAGGCGCATTGATTAGGTTTGGAATAAATATTTTGAACAACTGCATCACCACAATCGAAATCCTTGCAAATATTTTCGCTACAGGATAGAGAAATTGCCTGCTTTTTGTTGAAGAATCATAAAGAAAAGCGGCCTTTGCATCAGCATCAAAAGGTATACTTTTATCAAGAAACAGCGCATGCCAGTGGCTAGGGTTTCTTGGTTCATTTACCATATTTTCGAAATAGTCTTTTTTATGCAGCATGATTTGTCTCAGTTAAAAATTATCCAGTTCCTGTAATTGAAGGGTATAGAGCTTGGCCACCACCTTCGCTGTTTTTACTATTTTTTTCGCCATCTCCTCGTTAAGCAAATCAGATTGTATAGCCTGCTCAAAACGCTCAAAATGGTTATCGTTACTATCGCTGGATTCATGGTTGATAAAAAAGGAAACCTGTTCTTTATCTAGATTAAGCTGTTGCTGGATTGCCCTTCCCCACTTGCCAGAAACCCTGTTGCCCAAACCTTCTATAATGAACATACCGCCCAATAGGTCGAAAGGATTCGGCTGACTTGCCCGATGAAACATATATGCGCTTAGAGCCTCGCTTCCAATATTCTTGTCGCCAGTAAGAATCTCTGCTGGAATACCGCCGCAATTAATGTAATTTTTCTCCAAAATCTGGTAATCTCTATGTTCGTCAGACGAATGCCTGATAAAAGCAGAACGTACTGGAAAATGCTCCATACTTACATTAGATGCCGCCCTTGCTATCCACTGTGAACCATCTATCACCTGTTGACGAAGATTTACCAGAAGTCGTTTATACTCATCCAGCGTTAAAGTTCCATTAAATATTTTCCGTACCACAGGCACTTGCTGTAGTCCCCTTTCAAAATCAAACCACACCCCAGAGAGCTGTCGCACCAGCCATTCTTGTACAGGTTTTTCCTGCACCCTGATCTCCGGAGGCTTAATTGCAGCAATGTCTTCGTTATATAAACTTCTATTTTCACCGCCCGTCACCGTGAGCAGCATATAACCCGTAATAAACCTACCGCTTTCGGGCACCATGCAGAGTATTTTCTGTCCCGCAATTAGTTTCCCACTTTTAATCAGGTCGTCCAGCATCACAAAAATAGAGGCCGAACCGATATTTCCTGTCGTATAAAGATTAGTGAACCATTTTTCAGCAGGGATTTCTACTCCCCCTTTTTGAAGCAATTCTACAATTTGCGGTCTAAAATGATGGGACGAATAATGACAAACGAGCCAGTCAACATCAGCGGAGATAAACTGACCTTCGTCAACCAACTCGAAAAACCGCTGTATACCCAGTTTTACGATGTTGTCTACCTGAGTCATGTCCTGTTTAAGATTGAGTACCCCTGCTGCATTTGCCTGGCTGACATTATCATAGTCCAGCCACGATTTTCCTGCTGCTCCAGCTTCTTTTTGAGTTCCCGTATACATACATAACTCATAAGCATGCGCATACGATTTGACGTCTACCCACTCAATAGCTAAAGAAATATTGTTTCTACCAGGCACATTTTGCAGCAACATTGCCCCAGCGCCATCGCTCAGCATCCAGCGCAAGAAATCCGTTTCCAGAGGTAGTGTAGATCCACCATCAACAAAAGCATCCTGCCCTTCGAAGCGTTTTGCCTTAAACATTCTACTTGGCAGTTCTGCAGCACAACAAACCGCATTATTCACTACTCCAGATTTTACCTGCAAAAAGGCATTTTGAATGGCCATTAAACTTGCTGCACACACGCTTTGGTGCGAGGCTAAACCACAACGGCCTATTCCACTTTCGGCGTGGACCATACTTGCAAATCCCGGAACTGGTAAATCACTTTGTGTAGTAGCGGTACTTAGCATTTCCACTTCACTAATGTCTAACGAACTATTGGCAATACAGTTTTTAACCGCCGAGGCTGCCATTTCATAAGCCTGATGTGTGGTATGCTGTTGTTTGTCTAAAGCATAGTACCTGGTTTTTATCCCGTTTTTTCTTAAAAAAATATTTTTTGTACGTGAAGGCATTTCGTTAATCAGGCCCAGATAGCTTTCCATTTCATCATTTCCTACTGGCTCATTAGGGAGATAACTGCCTGATGCTGTAATATATACTTTATTCATTATTGCTATTTTGATGTGGTGTTGAAAAGGTGATCTAACCACGGTAATAAAAATCCAAAGTTACCTTTTCCAAGTTTATGGTGCATGCTGTGACGGTAAGAAAACTTTAGCAAATGTTTTGGATCGCGTTTACTAAATAGATCGTAATTAGAATGGCCCAGCAAATTAATTAACAAGCTCATCAACGGCAGAGAAAGCAATGCCAAAAGATGAAAGGGATAAAAGATCAATGGAAAAAAAATCACAGTTCCCAATAAAAATGCTTCAATCCAATGGAAACTAAATGTAGCGTACACTGTAGGCTCTTTTGAGTGATGGTGGACATGGTGAATATTTCTCATCATGAATTTAGTGTGTAGGAGCAAATGGCATAAATAGAAATGCACCTCATTCCATAAAAATAGAATGAAGATTTGAGGAAAAATCCACCAGTTAAGTATTGTCCCTACTGATAACCAACTATTTACTATTCCTTGTTGTATGATAATTCCCTGTAAGCTAAAAACGGCGATTGATCGCATCGATTGCAAGATTTCTGTTTTGATCTGGCCAGGATACATGGAATGATTGTCTACTTTTGAAAGCTGATTTCTGCGCTCGAAATACCTGAAAATGACAATTGCGAAAAAAGAGAAACTCCAGTAAATAAGGTTAAAGAATAAAAACATCGCTATAAAAGCGTTATACCATGTAGCAAATACGATATCAGCTATGTACCCCATCAGTTTCTAAGATAGGGAAATTAGCGTTGACTTAAAAGTTATTCATGAATAAGCTAAAATTTGTGAAAGAAATGACTCACCAAAGCAGCAAGATAAATGCAACTAGGCAGGCGAAAACCAGCAACATTTTAAATTATTTTAGCCTATCAAAAGCACATTTAGTTTCAACTACTCGCCATTGTATTTACGCTAATAGATCGATATGCTATCATATATTTTCACATCTTTGCTAACCTAAATCTGTCAACCGTCTTCAATTGAGATTAAAGTTTTAAAATATATGATAAATCAATTTACGATTGGAGATACCGTTCGTTTAAAATCAGGCGGACCATTAATGACAGTAATTTTTTTTACAAGACAAATTAGTCAATTGTACTTGGTTTTTAAACGACGAACTAAAAGAAATCTGGTTTCCAACTGAAGCTTTGGAACTTTCAGCTTAGCGGCTTTTAATGTCAATAGGTTTTAAAGAATTGAAGTTGAATCAATCAATAATTCATATTAATTGTAATCCTTCCAAAATACTTTTTGCCCATATCCAGTGTCTACAACTTTCGCCAGATACTCACTACCGCACGCCAAACATTTCGAATGCACCGATAAGGAATTGTCTACAGGATTAACTTGTTCGCCTAAAACTTTCAAAATACCATCAAGTCGATCCGGGCTATTAAACATTGGCTTTTCTACAATAGAGCAGGCACACGCACCTTCGCTAATTTCTTGCAGATGCTCCGCCAGAATGTAAACCAAAGCTAAGTATTCCCGATCCTCCGTAGCCGTTCTGGAAAGTAAGTCACTAAACTTTTTCGCGTGTTTACTCAGTTCCTGCATAGAATGATGAGGCCTGCCGTGGACAAGAATAGCTCTAGCCATCAATTCGATTTTTTGTCGGTCTCCAGAATTAAAAATATTTTCAATCTCCGCGATATTCATATTTAAAGATAGTAATTCTTCTCAGGGAAATATCGGAGCAACAAAACTTAAGTGTGCGAACAAACGGGAAACGATTAGCTTACTATGACGTTACTCAAAGCCTATAAATTAAAATCCTAACCCCGAACTGCATCTCAATCCGATCTACTTTAATTTCGACCGTCTTTTTTCCTATCCGCCAAGTGTACGCAGTGAAACTTTGGCCCTGTTTCCAAGCTGATAAAGGCTGTGCCTTATCCGGCATTCCGTACTCGGATTTAGCAAATTGAAAAGCATCAGCTAATATTTCAGGTATTGATTTATCGTATCCGTCATATTTTAAACCTACATTGGCGAACTCCAGATAATATAGTTGGTCATTTTTGAACTTAGCATGTTCTTTAAAATATTCAAATTTACCAATGGTGCATCCTGACTTGCACCCTTTAGCAGCTAGAAATTTTTGATAAATCTTTTCGAACTCGCTTTTAGTGATCCCAAAGTTAATATCGCCAATTACATTAAGCTGTTCAGCAGTGGTAAAAGTTCTGTTTGAAGGATTATCCTGACCCCCTGCATGGCCTGATTTGTTACCATTACAACCGAATAACCCGATTGAGAAAATGAGTGGGTAAAAGTATTTCACACGGTGATGAATTAAGTCGCTTATGCTATATAAAAACGCACCAGCTTTTTTTATGATTGATCTGTTCAACTTGACTCGATTACTTACTGAAAATTTGAAGGACAACGCACTGCCGCTGCCGTTGCAAAGCCAATGTAGTTGATTTTTTCGCAATTATTTGTTTAGTTTATTAAAAGCACTAACAACTTGTCAGATTATTTGTTACTTATAAAATCAAAATATGAAGCTATGAAAAACTTTCCCTTTATCCTCATTTTTCTTTTCACAATTATTTTTTCCCAACCAGTTTTTGCACAAGGTGATGAAGGACGCACTAAAATACAAATGACGATTAATTATGGCGGAAAAACTGTTGTCACAGACCTTAATTCAATAGGCACTTCTCTGTCACGTGGATATGAGGAAGAACAGCCCTCCGTTACAGCGAAAGATTCGGTCAAAACTAAACCGACTGGATATAGTCCTAATGCATTTTATTTGACCATCGAGGCTAAAAAAATCAGCGATGATTTACTAACTGTATTTGCTAAAAAGCAAAACCGCTTTGACGGTACTATAACCATCGTGGATACTTATGGTAAAAATCCTACACGCACCATCAAATTTAAACAAGCAAGCCTTTACACTTACTCCGATCAATTATCTGCAGGCCCCTATAATGAAGGCTATGGTTCAGCTGGACTTTCTTTTACTTGCAAAGAAGTGTCTATTAATGGAATCCTTATTGAACAATAGTGGAATAGCTATAAAAGCTGATTCACAAGCCAATTTTTACGCAAGCAATTCCAGTAGCTCAGCAATATCAATTATTGCCTTCGTTCCTAGTATCATGTCGCAAAACGGCACCTATGAAAAGAAAGTTGCAAAAGATGCTTATAGCGTAATTTCCTTTTCAAAAAAATGGAAACAGTGTCAAAGCTGAAATTTTTGACTGTTGGAATTCCCTAAGCGGACAAACAGAAAGTTATTACGGAGAGGTGATCCTGAAAAATAATATTGTCGTTTTACACAGTGATGAAAACTAACCCGATTGTAAAGTTACGCTTGGCATTATTTAGTTCAATTTCGGCAGGCAGGCGCATTCTTATGAAACTCATTCTAAACGCGAAAGCTTGTAATTGTGCACTAGTTTCCCGTTATCAGCTATTACCAATACACCATGTGCATAATCCGCTTCATCCCCATGGTGGTAAGCTATTGCAAAACCTTGTTTACATTTAGTTGCCGAAAGAACTTCATAATTATCTGGCGGTAGTGCCCATGCTAACTTTCCAGTTTTTACTGCAATTCGCTGGATAATTAATGGCGAGTCGGTAGCTGCCGTACTATTCACCAATATCAATAGGTTATTGCCATCCTGATAAAGGATTTGGGGATTAAAATATTTTCTTCCAGGTGTGAGATCGCGCCGCTGTAATTTTCCCGTTTTGGCATCGTATTTATTTTCAATTAATTGATTTGCCTGGCCATCATCAAAATAATCTCCTAGATACCCAAATTCGAAGGAGTGTCTATCAAATTCTTTTTTCCAAAATTTATCAGCTTGTCCGGCATCAGCGATTAGTTTTTTCTTTTGTGGAAAATAATAGTAACTGGTGCCTTCGTTATTCATGATGTTGATCATGGGCTTGCTAAAATCGAACTCCAACCTTGCCACGCCTGAACTTAGTTCGGAAAAATCTTTAAACATGCTTTTCGTAACATTGATCAGCTTGTTGTTTTTAGTATCTAATTGCAAAAGCATATTGCTGCAGCCAATGGCCAAAATGAGCTCTGAAGTATAATTTTTGAACGTAAGCAAGCAATTATCTTTACGCTGATTTTCGCTATCAAGGTATCGATCCGCAATCAATTGACCATTTAATGGGTTATTAAACTGGGCATGCACTTCAATCTCGGACTTCTCATTGCCTTTATCGATATAGTCGGTACCCAAACGTAAATAAACTGGGTCGCCACTTACTGTATTCATATAAACGAAGCTCCCGTTGTAAGACCTCGGCATTTTGTACGCAGTAGAACTTTGATAGGTATTAGCATTTTTCGATTGAAAGATCGTGGTGCCAAAATAAATTGTGACGAGAAGCACCACTCCGGCGATAAGTGGATAAACCACCAACTTTGGGTTAATGGTCTTGGGATACGCGTTATGAGTTGGCGGCAGCTGTTCATGGTGATGATAAATATGCCTATCGTCACTATCCAAGTAATAATCTGTGCCACAATTTTGGCACTGATAAGCGTCGGGCCTTATTTCTTTTTTGTTTACACTACCACACTTGGGGCATTGGATTGCTTTGATATCTTTGGCCATTTGATTGCTAATAAATACACTTATGATGGCGTTTTAACCTTTTAAATGAAATCACTATTGCGAAATGGCTCACTTACTTCCACCACTGTCGTTTTTCTTCAATTATTGCCGCTTTACTTGCAGGGCGATTATCATTAGAGATCCCACTTACATAATTCTGCCAGCCATACTTTTCATATTGTGGCGGAACCGTGATGCCATCACTATCGCTAAACGGAGAATCATAGATGGTAATATCACCGAATTGAAGCTTTTGCGATTGCTTACTGCCACTTGCTATCCAATTGCCGCTGAACTGATTGTTGCCATAACCATCGATACCAAAATCCAATGTATCGTAAAGGAGTTGATTTTTGGCATTCAAACAAAAATTCGTGGTTAGATTCCCAGTGATGATTCCACTTCCAAGTACTTTACTATCTTCATTGATCGTTAAATTACAAATCATCTGTCCACGCTTATAGCCTTTATAAGTTTCGGGTGCGTAGTCACTTCCAGGTTTGTAAATACCAGCTTGCAAAATTTTGATCGTGCCGGTAAATGGTCGAACCTGAGTACCTACCATTGTTTTTCCCTGCACCTTGTATTGATAAGGATTATCAGCGTCTTTAATCACTGAAGTATAATGGATATAAAACCGGTGATAGTTTTTTCCAATAATCCCCAATGGTTGAGGAAAGGGTTCATATTTGTTCAGGCTAAGCAGCAAAAGTTTATCACTCTGCCATAAAGCTGATAAATTGTAGGCCTTAATGTTAGGATAAAAGTTGGTAGTGCCTGCTGGTTGTGCATGTGTTCTGCTGATAAAAAGCAGCGTAGTTATTATACATAGTTGCATATAACGCATGGCTTGATTGATCATCTTCATTTTAGCTGGTTATTCTTTATAAATATCAAATTTTTGAAACGGAACTTTACCGAAGTTTTTAACGGTTTTAATTGTGGTTTTCACCTCTTCATGACTAATGGCGTGAAATCGCTCGCCACCATCTTTGTGAAGGAACCAATTTTTATCTGCTGGCGAATATTTGAAGGTAACAATGCGTGTCCATCGCCAGCCACTGCCGCCATAATGTTCTACGGAGAAATAGCCATTCTTGATGGTTACTCCCATAAATGGATCGCCCATTTGTCCGCCGCAATCGAAACAATATACAGCATTATCGCTTCGAGCAGCGATTTTATAGGTTTTATTTGCTTGGCCAATTATCAGTAGAAGTGGTCGTTTCTCAGGATGAGACATCACATCTGATGTTTTTTCTTCGCCTTTTCTGTAAAGTATCAATACCGCGTCAGGATATGCATCGCCGTTTAAATCGCCCGTAGAAAGGTTGAGCGCTTCATATCCGCCTGGAATAAAAGATTTCAAACTGAGCGGAACGTCAACCTTCATTTTAGGAGGAGGCTGCGCTATAGCTTGGGAACCCACGAAAATAAGTAAAAGCAGAGAAAAGTAATAATTTCGGATCGCCGATATCAGGTTATTGTACATTGATTAATAAACAAATAATATTTGAAATGTTTGCTCTTCTTTTTCAAATCGATTTTTCATAGACACATAACACATATAATTGCCTAATGTTCAAATTAATATGAAGTTCCCTATTAAAACCAATTTTTTGCAGTTTCCTCACCTGTTTGGTCAAATCTACCGTTCGCGGATGATCATTGACTAGAGGTCATAGAATTAACGATTGCTGAAAATTTTATTTTTTACTACAAAACCCGTTGGTTTTTTTCGACAACATTTTGCTCAAATATCAAAGTGCCTAGTAGGACTACTGTACCCAAAATAAGTAACCATTTAAACTTAAGCATGGATATCAAAAATTGATTTCCGGCGCTAGAATCTACAATAGTCAAAAGTCCGTAGACCATTGATAAGCCAACAAACATGCCTAATAGGGCGAGTAGATTAAACCTGATGTCGCTTCGTCTCTTTAATTTTATTTTCAGCTCACCGGTGACTTTTGAAGCAAAATTAAATGGCAAGCCATGTTTAGGCTCACTGTTTAATTTTTTAAATAAAGACTGATAGGCTTGCACTTGCTCCTTTTCGGGAGCGAATAAAGTATCGGTGGGGGTTCTCAATTCAATTTCCAGCATCGCCTGGATCTGTTCATCGGTAAGCTTTTTCATAATTAATTTCTTAGATCGTTTTCTACTTTTTCTTTTAATAACCTACGGGCCCGGAAAAGATGGCTTTTAACCGTTCCTTCGGGTATACCGGTGATCTGTTCTATTTCTGGGCAGGTAAACTCATTTAAATGATATAAAGTCAGAACAGTGCGGTATTGTAACGGCATCTGTTCAATGAGTAGGTTAACATAAGCTGCAGTATCTTTTTTCACCACTTCAGATTCAGGACTATTTTCTGTAAAATGATATTTATCTATATCGTCTGGAAAATCGGAATTTTGGTTTTTTTTGCTTTTTTTGATATAATCAACCGTTGTGAGATAGGAAATACGCGCAACCCATGTAGCTAGTTTAGACTGAAATTGAAATTTAGAAAGATTGTGATGTACTTTAATAAAAACATCCTGGCAAATATCTTCCTTATCCTGCTGGTTATAGACAAGGCGATTTACCACAAAAAAAACCAGCTTCTCATATTATTTGACCAATAGCTCAAAAGCCCGAAAATCTCCCTTTAATATCCTGGAAACAATTTCTTTTTCATCAAACATATTATAGTAGTCTGTAACTCTGGGCTAACGGTTGCAAAAATTAAAGAAAAATATTTGCAACTGTTGTGTTATTTTTAAAGACTACTGTATCAAAATCATTTAAACCACAACATCATGAAACAGTTAATGCCATTTATTGTCGTCATCATATTCTTTGTTCTTATCGCCATTTTCATTCTTGCCCTGTATAATTACAGATTAAAGAAACGCATTATTGATGCAGGCCCCTTAGATGAAACCGGGCTGAAATTTTTGCAACAGCTTTCCGGCTTTGGTACCGACGCCATGAAATGGGCTATCATCCTCTCAACTTCCGGCTTGGGCTTAATCGTTATGCAGTTTATCCCTTACAGTGCAGAGGAATCGCCATTACCTTACGGTGTGGAGATGCTATTTGTAGCTGCAGGCTTTTTCTTATACTACCTTTTTATTCGCAATCAACGCGATAAACAATCACTTTAACAGTCCATCCATGTAGCTTCCCTAAAATAAATATCAGGTAATACAGCAATTTTAAAAGGCTTTTAGTCTTTAAGGGGATTGCTTTGTCCAAAATTTTTTTCTTAAATCCTAATGTAATGAAAACCAAAAAATATTTCATAATAACAACCTTATTACTTGCTTTTATTATCCTGCAAACCAGCAGTACTTTCGGGCAAACTGGCATCGAAAAACTGACATTAAAAGGCACAACAATCGATTCAGCCACAAACACCAAATTAGCCTTCGTAACGATAAAATTAAACGACGATAAAGGCGAAACGATTAGCGCCGTTATAAGCAAGGAGGATGGCTCATTTTCTTTTCCGATACTGGCACCATTAACTTATCATGTGGTAATTGTGCATTTGGGTTACCTACCCAAAACATTTTTGATTGACCTCAATAAAGACACGGATTTGGGTTTAATCGCGCTAAAACAACAATTTAATAGTCTAAAAGAAGTAATGATAACCGGTTCAAGGCCCGTCATCAAACAAAAAGCAGATCGTATCGTCTACGACCTACAGGCAGACCCGGAAAGTAAATCCAATAGTGTTTTGGGGTTAATGCACAAGATACCATACATCACCTTAGATGGCCAGGAGAATATCCTGTTAAAAGGGAATTCGAGCTTTAAAGTTCTCATTAACGGAAAACCCTCTCCTACCATGGAAAGCAATTTAAATGCGATATTGAAAAGTATGCCTGCCTCCACTATCCAGCAAATAGAAGTGATCACCATTCCTCCATCTAAATACGATGGAGAGGGATTGGCAGGCATCATCAACATCATTACTGTAAAGAAACTGAATAATGGGTACAGCGGATCGCTGAATGCCAACGAAAGCTTCCCTGTTGGCGGCCCCGATGCAGGAGGGTCTTTCACGGCTAAAAGCGGTAAGTTTGTTATCGCTTCCTTCGGCGGCACTAGTATTGGGCACACGCCTAAAACCACTTTTACAAATAGAAGGGAGACTTTCGGCACCGACGCAACCAGCCTGCTGCAAATGGGAGATCGCCATTCAAATAATAAAACAGCCTACTTTGGTAGCGAAATGAGCTACGAAATTGATTCACTTCACCTGTTATCTGGGCAATTTAACTTGAATGGCACCCATGCGACCGATCATCTGGCACAAGTATCCATCCTGAATGGCACCATCGGTATGCTACAAGCTTATGACCTGCTGAACAACAATAAAGGAAAAAGCTACGGCTGGGATGCCGCAGTTAATTATCAGATCGGTTTTAAAACGGTAAAAAACAGGTTGCTCACCTTCTCGTATCAATTTGCTGATAACCAGAATAATCGCGATGGGGAGGTAACGATTCCTAATCCGGTAAATTTCAATACGTCAGATTACGACCAATATGACAGACAAAAATTCAATGAGCATACTTTCCAAGCTGATTTTGTAACCTTGGTAAAAAAGGTGAAGATTGAGGCGGGTTTAAAAAGCATTTTGCGTGGCAGTAAAAGCAACTTTGGTTACAATAGTTATAACAGCGCTACGGGCCAATTTAATGAGGATGCAGCATTTTCAAACCAATACACCAACAGGCAAAATGTATTCAGTGCGTACAATTCCTACCAGATCAATTTAAAAAGCTGGAACATCAACGCTGGGGTAAGATTAGAGGGAACCGTGATCAGGGCAGATTTTATCAGTACAGCAACAGTGGCCGATCAGAACTATTTAAAAATATTGCCATCTATCGGTGTGAGTAAAAATTTGAATGATCGAACTGCACTTAATTTTGGCTTCTCACAACGCATCCGCAGACCGGGCATAAATAGACTTAATCCATATATAGACAGATCAAACCCTAACTTCGAGTCGACGGGAAATCCTAACCTGCGGCCTGTATTACTGAACGATCTGCAAGCTGGGTTTAGCAGTAACAAAAAGCTGTCCTTAAACATTGGACTGGATTACTCCTTTATGGACAACCTGGACCTTCAGGTAGTCAACTTTGACCCCACAACACAAATTACCCGCACCAGTTATGCCAATACAGGCAAATCAAGTAGTTTTGGTAGCAATTTATCCATTTCCTACCCAATTTGCAAGATTTACAATCTGAGTCTGAATGGCAACATAATGTACCTGTGGTTGCAAGGTGTTGCAGATGGGAAAATTGTTGATAACGACCGTTTAATTTATTCCTTCTCGCTTTCAAACGGATTGCATTTTAATAACGGTTGGGCAGCAAATGTTAACTTTAATTTGGTTAGCCGCAACCCTACAGGCTTGCAGGGCTATGCTAACAGTTTTGTGAGCACCGCATTGAGCGTGAACAAAGATGTGCTCAAAAACAAACTGGGTTTTGCGTTACGTGTAAATAACCCATTCACCGGTTACAGGAATAATATCACCCGCACGTTCGGACCTGATTTTGATCAGTTGTATACCTCCCGTGATTATTACCGGTCATTCGGCATCAGCCTAAATTATAAGTTCGGAGGGCTAAATGATGGCGTAAATAAAAGCCGGAGGTCTATTGAGAATAACGATGTGGCTAATTAATCGAGAGATTGATTGCCGATCTTTAGACCGGCATAAAGGCTTTTGAAACACTTAAAACTTTGAACATCGTGAAGCGAATCAAAAGGTTTAAATAACTTAAGAATTACATCAACCAACACTTGATAAGGCTTAGCGACCAACTGCACTTCAACCTCTTCTATTCTGGAAATTTTCAAGGCTATAAGATATGGTTATAAAAAAAAGACTTACATGCGCAGTTACATGTAAGTCTAAAATATACAAAGAATTAACAGCTATCTAACAAGTGTAACCCTAAGTTGGGCTCAAAACTGCCATTGGCATAACTCCTTGGCACTGCGGTGTAACGCCCCAATTCTTCCCTGATTATGCGACGTTGGTGGGTAAAGAAAGATATTTCCTATTTTCAGCCTATTGTTGCAATAACGTTTTAAACAAACTGTTTTTCGATTAAGTCTTTTAACTCGTGAAAAGTATTAATAATATAAGTTGAGTTTTCTGTTCTCTTTATTCCTGGCCTAAGAATTTGAACCGTTGTCATCCCCAAAGTGTTTCCTGCTTTAATTTCTGATTCAGGATTATCCCCTATAATCCACATTTGAGCTGCCTCTATTTGATGACGATTAGCGATGTCCGCAAAGATTTTTTGTTTACCCAACCTATTTTCCTGATAAGGGTCATCGATTATAATTTCATCAAAATCTCCATCCTTAAATAGGGAATTAATTTTTGCTTGTTGCAATTTTGTAATGCCAGTTGTTACTAAAAACCTTTTGCACATTATTTCTTTAACAACTTGATAATCATCAAAGGGTACTAGGCTGAGCTGATAATCTGTATTAAGTAAGGCCTGTCTTCCTGCCATAATCATTAAATCGGTGAATCCAAAATTAGAAGCTACGATATCAAAAGGCATTCGCCAAAGATCATCGAAGGCTTGTTCTAGCAAATTTGGATGAACTACTCCTTTATTAGCTTGTTTTATTGCATCGAAAACAAGCTTAAATGTTGAACTTGGTATTAATCGTGTAGGGATGATGGTATCGTCCAAATCATAAATTAGCGCAAGGTTTTTCATTAGATTATATTTCCTACTAAAATAGCTTTTCGAACCAGATTTTCAAATTAATCCAACTTCACTGCGATCCCAAACGATGGAATGCCAAGGGCGGCTGGGCCATCAGCTCAAAATAAGAAATCAAGGTGCTAAATACCCATCTTGACTAGTTGCAGAATGCCGCTTATTACGCCCATCAACGTGTTTTCGATATTGGGCTGTCTATAACTTTTGCTTTTCAAATTATAGAAGCGCATGGCAATTAAGCTGACGCATTGAAGATAGAAGCTCTTAAAAGTGTACTGGAAAATTAAAACGATTATTATCTATCTAAACAGTACCTGGTTCATGATCAGTATTCCGATAAGTCCGATAACTGAAACTAGCGTTTCCATCAGCGACCAAGACAAAAATGTTTGTTTTATAGATAATCCTAAATACTCTTTGAATAGCCAAAAAGAAGAGTCGTTTACGTGAGAACAAAACAGGCTCCCTGATCCAACTGCAAGCACCATTAAATTTGGATCGGCACCATGAGGCCCAATAAGCGGATAAACTATACCAGCAGCTGTGAGGCCTGCTACGGTAGCCGAACCCAGACAAAGCCTTAACACAGCCGTTATTAACCAAGCCAATAACAAAGGTGATAGGGTCAACCCCTGCAAAATTGCAGCAAGGCTGTTACTAACTCCTGTTTCTACAAATACTTGTTTCAAAATACCTGCGCTACCAATTATTAAAAGGATCATCGATATATCTTTTGTCGCATCAACAAAAATTACCATAATGTCAATCAGTCTTTCACCTGACCTAATCCCAAGTGTAAATGTTGCAATACAAATGGTTAATATCATGGCAATAGTTGGATCACCGATAAATCTGGCAAAACTTACAACAATCATATTGTCGCTAAATAACATGTTTATCAACGTGGTACCCAAAATTATAAGTACGGGTAACAATGCGGAAACCACACTATTTGTTATCCCCGGCAATTCATTATCGGGCAGTTCGTCGGCCTGCAAGGTAACTGTTGGGCTAGATTGCATATTTATTAATATTCTTGCGAAAAGAGGGCCTGCAATAATTATGGCAGGTATGGCCACGATTAAACCATAAACAAAAGTCTTAACCAAATCTGCATTAAATTGAGTAACTAAAGCCATGGGCGATGGATGAGGTGGCAAAAACCCATGCATTACGGACAGCGATGCAAGCATAGGTAATCCTACATATACCAGAGGCAACTTATAGTTATACGCTACCGAAAAGATAATTGGTATAAGCAATACAAACCCAACATTGTAAAATAATGGAATGCCCACTATAAAACCTGTTAAAGACATGGCCCAGGTTATGTATTTATAGCCGAATGTCTTTTTTAATACCGAAGCTATTTTTTGAGCGGCACCACTAGAAGCAACGAGTTTTCCGAGCATGGCTCCCAAAACGATGATGATTGCCAGAGAGCCTAATGTATCCCCTAATCCTTTATTAACAGTTTGTGGAATACTAGCGGCGGGCATACCTAACAATAAAGCTGCCATTACAGATACGATTAAAAATGCTAGAAAAGTATTAACCTTCGCCCAAGCAATTAATAGTACAAGTATAACTATACAGCCAAAAAGAATCAGTATGTCCATGTTTCTATTAATGGGAGTCTCTGGTTACGGTTGAGCCTGACCCGCCTACTAAAAAGTCCAAATCAGCACCTTTATCTGCCTGCTGAACATGTTTGATATATAAGTTTACATAGCCACGTGTTGCAGGAGGAGGTGGCTGTACCCAATTGCTTCGCCTAACGGCTAACTCTTCATCACTCACTTCAAGGTGAATACGTTTATTTGCTACATCCAGCTCAATGATGTCTCCGTTTTCTACAAGAGCTAAATTTCCACCAATAGCAGACTCTGGCGATACGTGCAGTATAACTGTACCATATGCCGTACCACTCATCCTTCCATCCGATATCCTTACCATATCTGTTACTCCTTTGTCAAGCAGTTTTTTTGGTAATGTCATGTTGCCCACCTCAGGCATACCCGGATAGCCGACCGGACCAACCGTTTTCAAGACCATTACACAAGTTTCATCGATATCCAAATCAGGGTCATCTACTCTCGCATGGTAATCCTCAATGTCTTTAAACACTACTGCCCGGCCCCGATGCTGCATCAAACCTGGCGTAGCTGCTGATGGCTTTATAACCGCTCCGTTAACTGCAAGATTACCTTTTAGCACAGTAATTCCGGCTTCTTTAATGATCGGCTGCTCAAATTCATAAATAACTTCCTTATTATAATTTATTCCTTTATCAGCAATGTTCTCTGAATGTGTTTTCCCGCTTACCGTAATGGTATCCATTTTTAAAACAGATTGCATTTGTTTTAAAACAGCAGGTACACCACCAGCATAGTAAAAATCCTCCATCAAAAATTTACCTGAAGGCATGAGATTTACAAGAAGAGGCATTTTACTACCAATATCATCAAAATCTTCTAGGTTTAGCGCTACACCCATACGCCCTGCAATTGCGGTGAGGTGAATAATAAAGTTTGAGGAACCTCCAACTGCAGCATTCACCTTAACTGCATTTTCAAAAGCATCCCGTGTTAGTATTTTAGAAATTTTCAAATCTTCCTTAACCATTTCAACTATTCTCCTTCCGGATAGCTGAGCAAGTCTTTTCCGCCGGGAATCAACGGCAGGTATAGCCGCACCACCGGAAAGGCTCATGCCTAACGCTTCTACCATGCAAGCCATAGTGGAAGCTGTTCCCATTGTCATACAATGGCCCGGACTACGAGACATGCAACTTTCTACTTCTGCATATTCATCATAAGTAATTTGGCCTTTCTTTAATTCCTCTGTAAGTTTCCATACGCTTGTTCCTGAGCCTATGTCATGCCCATGATATTTTCCGTTTAACATTGGCCCGCCAGGAACTACAATCGTTGGCAGATCTACACTTGCCGCTCCCATTAGCGTAGAAGGTGTAGTTTTATCGCAGCCCGTAAGTAGTACTACACCATCAATAGGATTGCCTCTTATTGATTCCTCTGCATCCATACTGGCGAGATTACGGAACAACATGGCGGTGGGCTTTAAGAGCGTTTCACCCAATGACATGATGGGAAATTCCAGCGGAAAACCACCAGCCTCCAATACCCCGCGACGAACACTTTCGGCAATATCACGCAAGTGGGCATTGCAAGGTGTAAGTTCTGACCATGTGTTACAAATCCCTATAACCGGCCTGCCGTCAAACATGTCTTCGGGCATGCCCTGGTTTTTCATCCAACTGCGATAGATGAGACCCATTTTATCTTTTTTTCCAAACCAAGTCGAACTTCTATATGATTTCATATCTAGAATATACTATGTTGCTCCATTTTTTTTCTTATTTAGATTCTATGCTAGTGGACGTATTTATTAAACTAATCTTTTCGCTAGCTCCGGCAGAGATTATGAACCTATCATTTGTTTGCCAATGTTTATCACGCAACTACATTTATAAGTGAACCAATCTCTGAAATGGTTATTTTTACAATGTCTCCGCTGTGTAAAGTGAAATCATCGGCAGGGATTATTCCTGTACCTGTCATTAAATATGTTCCATGAGGGAAATCTAATTCCCGAAACAAGTAAGCCACTAATTCCTTGTGCTTACGTTTCATTTGATTAATGGATATTTTCTCCTTAAAAAGGATGTCAGAATCTCTGGATATTTCGATGCTAATATTGGTATCTGGGTCTATTGCGGCTTCTGTTACTAAAAGGCAAGGACCTAAAGCGGTAGCCCCATTGTATGATTTTGCCTGCGGTAGGTAAAGAGGATTTTCGCCCTCAATGTCCCTCGAAGATACATCATTACCTATTGTATAACCTTCTATAGTTCCTTCTGAGCAAATAAATAAGGTCAGTTCCGGTTCAGGTACGTTCCATTTAGAATCTGCCCTGATACGTATGTTTCCACCAGAACCCACTGTACGGTAAGGTGGTGACTTAAAAAAAAGTTCCGGCCGATCTGCATCATATACCCTGGCATAAAAATCCCCACCATTTGCTTCTTTTGATTCCTCTATTCTGGCTTCCCTACTACGAAAATAAGTTACGCCAGATGCCCATACTTCCTGGCTACCTATAGGCGTTAAAACAGATGAATTGGTGAGTTCATGTAAATCTTCGTTAGGTTTGAGATGTTGTAACTCACTACTGACCAATTTAAAGAGGTTGCTCCTGTTTACAAACATATCCCAACTTTTCTCTTCTGTTAAGAAATATTGGTTATTGTGGTTTATAATAATCCCGCTAGTGGTGTTATAAATTCTCATAATAATTTGGTTTAGTTTTTTTAGATCAAAAATTAGGTTTGAACCTTATTTAAGTATCTAGGAGGTAAAACTGAAAGGCAAATAAGTCCTTTTAGCGCACAATTACAGCATAATGTTAATATAATACAATAAAATGCTTCAATACTAAAATTACTGGTTTGCAATACCTAATTTGATCAGGCTTTGATCATTATTAACTAATATATTTTTTGATTTTAGCTTACCTCAAACAAATCACCTGGCAATATCTTAAAACAACACCCCTATTAAAAGGAACTCAAAACTTGTTACTAGGTAAATTTTTTCTCTTCAGTTTTAAGATAATTGTATCTGTAGTCCATCGGATTTTTTTTTGTAAATGCTTTAAACTGATGATAGAAGTGAGAGATATTGTTGTAGCCACAGGCATATCCTACCTCAGTCATGTTAAATTCCTCTTCTACCAACAATCTGCATGCATTTCCAATTCTCACTTCCATTAAAAACTGGATGTATGTTTTCTTTGTTTTGGATTTAAAGTACCTGCAAAAAGAGTGTTTTCCCATGTTAATCAATGTAGCTACATCTTCTAGCCCAACTTTTTTGTGGTAATTATTAAATGTGTATTCGAAAATCGTGTTAATGCGGTTTTGGTCGATGCTATTCACTTCTGGGTTAAAGCCGTTGGATGATATAATTTCATATTCTTTCGTAGCAGCTATTATTTCTAAAGCGGACAATAAATTGATCAATTTACGAGCAGGTGATTCGTTGAGCATTTCCTCTGCTATTTTGCCGACCTTTCGTCTAGTTACTCCTTTTAAACGCAAACCCAGCTTACTTGTGTTCAGCATTTTAACAATTGGGCTAATTTCAGGGAGATTTAAAAATGCATCGCCCCAGATGTTATTTTGAAAAAGAATCACGATTGTTTCTCCAACTTTTTCGGTATTGTTTTCCAGATATTTTTGGTCACACCGGAAAGTATGTGGCAGGTTTGATCCAAATAAAAATACATCACCATTTTTAAAAGGACCAACGTGGTCGCCTATCAGGCAGGTACCGTACGACCTTTTAACAACTAATAACTCGCACTCGGGGTGATAATGCCAGGCACTTAATATAGCATGCCCTATATCCTTATGGATATTAAAGGAATGCTCCGGGTTCGGAGTAGCCTTTTTTAACGTTGCTTTCATGTTTATAATTGGTTAATTACAACATGAAATTAGAAATTATGTACGATATAATATTCATCTAGTTAATTATCGATCGTATTTATATTAACAATACCAGGCTTTTCTACTTGTGCATTAGACCGATTAAGTTGTAAGATAATACTATAAGTAATTGATAGACAGACGGATTTTAGATGTTTTATCAGACAGCAACTAATGCCAGAAAGAAATATCTATGTTAATATGTTACAATTTTTTGCTGTAATACTGAAATTGCTTTTCATTAAAGTTGTCTTTATTTGCTTTTGTAACATAACTGTTTCGAAACCAAATATAAAAGGAATTGATGCTTCTATTCTTTGCAACTATTTTCTTCAAATAGACTATTTAGCCCAGGCATATTTGCCGTGGATGATTAGAACATAGATTAATTAACTAAAAAACCAATATAATCATATGAGATAGATTTACTTCACATTCAACCATCATATGTAGTTGTTATACGCTGCATAGGTTCCGAACTGACAGCATCGCCTCTTCTGCGGTTATTTAAGCTGTTTATTAAAAACCAATTCTAACCAAATATAATGATGAAAAAAAAATTACTTCCACTGGTATTTACATGTACCCTGCTAACGGTATTCATTCTTTTCGAATCCGCGAGCGCCTCAGCTGGTGGGCTCGCAACCGTCAAATCTTTACCAACAAAAAAGTTAAAATTAGCTCCGATAGGCATTACAGGTAAAGTTACCGATGAACAGGGCCTTGGTATGCCTGGCGTTAGCGTTGCTGAAAGGGGAACGCAAAATGCCACTATAACCAATTCAGCTGGCAGTTATACGATAAATGTTGCCAATACCAATGCCGTGTTGGTGTTCACATCCATTGGCTATAAACCGGTAGAAATAACGGTAAATGAAAAAACCGTTATTAATGTTTCCATGGTGGCAGCTACAAGTGCTTTAAATGAGGTTATCGTAGTTGCCCTCGGTATAAAGAGGGAGGCCAAAAGCTTGGGCTATTCGGCTCAAAAAGCTGATGTACAGGCACTACAAACCAACCGCACGACTAACCTTGCCAATGCGCTTGAGGGTCAGATCGCCGGACTGGACGTATCCCCTCCCGCCGCAGGGCCAGGTGGAAGTACAAAGATCCGTTTGCGTGGGCAATCTTCTTTCACCGCAGACAATTCGCCGCTAATCGTAATCAATGGCTTACCAATGTCGCAGGGCGCAAGCAGTAGTAATGGTTATACACAAAACGTAGACCAGGGAGATAATCTGCAAGGCATCAATCAGGATGATATCGAATCGATGACTGTTCTGAAAGGCTCTACCGCTGCAGCTTTGTATGGTTCGCGTGCCGTTAACGGAGCAATCATTATTACCACTAAGTCGGGGTCTAAGAATAGTGGAATAGGAATTGACTTTAACTCTAATTTCACGGTAAACCAGGCGCTGGATTATACCAATTTTCAATATGAGTACGGGCAAGGTGAGAATAATATTCGTCCGTCATCAGTAGGTACTGCGCAGAGTTCTGGTGCATGGAGTTTTGGTGTGCCATTTGACAATGTACCAACGTATCAGTTCGACGGGGTTCAGCGTCCGTATGCCCCTTTTAAAGATCGGATAAAGACATTCTTCAGACTTGCGCCGTCATGGAGTAATACAGTTGCAATTTCCGGCGGTAATGACAAAGGAAGTTTTCGGGTGTCCCTTTCTAATCAGGATGCTCAGGGCATAGTACCAAACAACGATTTTCATAAAAAGATTTTTAACGTTGGCATTAACTATAAACTTACCGAAAAATTATCCGCACAATTTTACGTTAACTACGATCACCAGTTTAATAACAATCCGCCACTTATTGGCGTACAGGGAAATTCAATTCCTACCTCAATTTACAGGTTGGCTAACTCCATTTCTTTTGATGTACTCAAGGCAGGCGCAATAGATGCCAACGGAAATGAAACACCTACTTCAAGGTTTGCAACCGTTACCAACCCATACTGGATATTAGCAAACCAATTTCAAAGACAAACAAAAGATCGTTTGTTAGGTACTGCTGTGGTACGCTATCAGTTTTTCGATTGGCTATATTTTCAGGGCAGGGCAAATATGGACCTTTTGCAAACTACCTATGAATCAAACACGCCTACTGGTACGCTGGCTGTATCTGCAGCGCCAACAGGACTTTTTAACGGTAGTTATGGAATAAGTACAACAAATACACGCCAGAATAATTTCGACTTCTTGCTGGGTGGCGGGCATAAGTGGAAAGATTTTTCATTTAATGCAACGGCAGGTGGTAATAGCTTTCCCTTAATTTCCTCTGCATTTAATGAAGCGGTAACAAACTTTTACATTAGAGGTTTATATACAATTGGAAATGGTGTTACGGCAAATTCGAGTTACAACCTGACTAAACAAACCGTAAATTCGTTGTATGGTACTGCAGAATTTTCCTACAAAGATTTACTATACCTGAATGTTACCGGCCGTACAGACTGGTATTCGGTACTCGCCAGAGATATAGATCACTATTTCTATCCTTCAATTAGCGGAAGTTTCGTTTTTTCGGAATTACTTCCAAAAGCAAAATGGTTAAACTTTGGAAAGCTTAGAGTTGCTGTTGCAGAAACGGGAAGCGCGCAGGGGGTTGCCGCCTACAATGCATTAACATTTTTGCTTGCTCAAAATTCATTCAACGGGCTTCCTTTAGGCAGTATTAACGGAACAGCCTCGCCAAATACACAGATTAAGCCTTTTGGCGTAAATGAAAAAGAAATAGGTATCGAGTTACGCATGTTCAACAACAGAGTAAATCTGGACGTGGCTGCTTACGATAAAAAAACGACTAATCAAGCCGTTCCCATAAGCCTATCTGCAGCAAGCGGATACGCCACAACGCTGGTTAACTTAGGCGGTTTGGACAATAAAGGATTAGAATTTAACTTGGAATTAATCCCCATCCAAAACAAAAACTTTACCTGGAAAACGGCTTTTAATTCTGCTTTCAACTCTTCAAAAGTACTATCACTAGCCAACAACCAGTCGCAGCTTGTAGTCGGCAGTCCGGAGTTTTTTGGGTCTATTGTCGATGTGGTAGGTTTACCTCTTAACCAAATTGTAGGTTCAACTTACAAGCGGGATGCTTCTGGAAATATCGTATTATCGGGAGGCAAACCTGTAGCAAGTGCTAAACCAGTTAATTTTGGTAGTGGCCTTCCTACAGCAACAGGGGGTTGGCTAAATACGTTAAATTACAAAGGCTTTACCTTTATCGCCCACATTGATTATAAAGCAGGTGGTAAAGTGCTCTCGAGCACAAGTTTAAACTTATTAAGAGAAGGTTTATCAAAAGAGTCTTTACCTGGCCGTGTGGGTGGCGTAATTTTCCCTGGCGTAAACGCTACTGACGGATTACCAAACACCACCGCTGTAAATGCAGAAGATTTTTACGCAAATTATCGTTCAACTAATATCTTAGATCCATTTATTTACAGCTCGAGCTTTGTTAAATTAAGAAACCTTTCGTTGGGATACGACTTGTCCCGGTTTATCAATAAAAAATATATAAAAGGCTTAGTGTTTTCTGCGGTATGTCATAATGTATTAATCATCAAAAAATATACACCCAACATTGATCCCGAAGCAATAGCCTCAAGCGGAGATAACTTAACAGGTTATGAGCAGGCATCTCTGCCAACAACACGTACTTACGGATTTAACTTAAATGTAAAATTCTAACTCTTTATACAATATGAAAAAATTAATCAGAATTATAGCCATCGCAATCTGGGTTACAGTAATTTCCAGTTGCAATAAAGGGTTTGATAAATTAAATGTTAATCCAAATAACCCGACAGAACTCGACGCATCATTCTTGTTCACCAGTGCACAATTTGGAACGCATGGAGCCACGATGGAAACCGAGCCAACAATTGTGCAGCAATTTGTAAATCCGTTCTCGGGAATCACCTCGGCATTTAATTTTAATCAGCTGAATCAAACTTATACTTCGCAAAATTGGAATGCTGAATATACGGGAACAAATAGTGGTGCAACAAGCTCTTCAGGCCCTGTTCAATTACTGGTCCAAATATTAAGCCAGCTCAAAGGCAATGCAGCAAGAACAAATTTATATAACGAAGCCAGAATCTGGAAAGCCTACCAATTTATGATGCTGGTAGACACTTACGGAAACGTGCCATATCGTGAAGCCGGACAAGCCTATTTATCAAATGTGCTTACCCCTAAATACGATAATCAAGCAGTGATTTACACCGACCTTATTAAAGAAGTTACTGAGGCAACCGCAGCTTTAGATCCAGCAAAGGATATCGTAAAGGCTGATGTGTTTTACGGTGGCAATATCGCCCAATGGAAAAGATTGGGTTATTCTTTATTACTTCGATTGGGCATGAGGTATAGTAAACTAGATCCTGGAAAAGCACAAGCTATTGTGCAAGCTGCAGTAGCGGGTGGTGTAATGACATCAAATGCCGACAACTGTTATCTGAAATACAATACAACTTACGTGAATCCCGTGAGCCAGACGATTACGGCAATATCGAATACTTATTATTTAGCGGCTCCCTTTGTAGATCAACTAAAAAATAGTGGTGATCCGCGATTGAAGTTTATATCCGGTAAATATGCAAACCCATTAGCTGCACCTACATCCGTGCCAGATACTATATCTGCAAATCAGTTCGGACTTCCTATAGGCTATAGCAATGCTACTTTACCAACTGCCCCGGGATTTAGAGGTAGTAACGGTTCAGGTTTTAATTATTCCCAGGTTAATTATAGTGTTTTCGGTAGTTTAACCGCTCCGCAATTTTTTATCACTTACGCTCAAACGCAATTGCTGCTGGCGGAGGCCGCTTTTAGAGGCTGGATAACTGGTGGTAATACGCCTGATGTTTATTATGCTAATGGTATACGTGCAGCAATGGACCAATGGACAACCTATAATCCAGCAGCCATCATTCCTTTAGCCACGCAAAATGCATTTATTAATAATCCAGTTAACGCTTATACAACGGCAAATGCACTCAACCTTATTAATACTCAGTATTGGGTGGCGTCTTGGGGCAATGGTATCGAGGCATTTGCTAACTTCAGGAGGAGCGGTTTTCCAGCCCTATCGCGCAATACCATCCCAGGACAAAATATAACTGGTGGTTTTGTTCGCCGGTTTGTTTATCCAACGCTTGAGCTTTCTGCAAACTCAGCGAATTACCTGGCAGCGGTTGCAGACAATGGCGGGCCAGATAATATGGACACACGCGTTTTTTGGGATAAATAGAAATTCCCTCAATAGTTATCAATTAGCTAATAAAAAATGCCGGCGACTGCTCAGAGCCCACTCAAAATTTGACTTTTTCATAAGCTGACTTTCGAAATCGATCCTGCAAAACAAGTTTTACAGGATCGATTTTTTTAGAGGGTTTTATGGTGCCCTGTCAAATATGTTGTTAGCTTAAAATAGTAAGCGCGGCGTTAACCCCTGTTTGTGAGACTTCAAGTTTATGTCAAAAGATTAATATCATTAACAACAAGATGAAATGGTATTATTGCAGAATAATAAGTCATATATGTCATCTGCTCAGTAAGGCCAAAAGCAATGGATAGCTTTAAGTTCTTTTGTTTAAATCTTAAAAACATGAAACAGAAAAAACTTTTAAGCCTTGGGATAACATTGTTGCTCGGGCTTTCACAACTCTTCGCTCAGAAACAGAGTTCCGCATTAATACTCAAATCAGGAGATTGGTTTGAAACAGATATTCGAATCAATAATTTAACTCATACCTCCGACTATCGATTTGATGTGAGATATGAAATCTCTAGTAAAGCACAAAATGGAGATTTAGCTTTTAAAATTTCTATTGAAAGAATGAGATTGAAATATACTGATGAAAACCACACTTCGCTGGGCTATGATTCATATTATCCTCCATATGTTGAAAACAGAAAAAAAAATCTAACTAAACAGATTTATGAAATAACAGCAGATGGTCATGGGAAAATATCAAAATTGAAGCTATTATCAACTGCTCCAAAACTCAGCTTCTCGGTAATTGATGTTAAAGCAAAATCTGCGGCACTAAAAACAGAACTTACAGCCGATAGGTTTTTTCCAACGGATCATTTAAAGCAAATTTCTGAAACAATAATAAATGCGCTAATTGCTGGCAAGCCCAAAGTTAAAACAATAGAATTAACCAACTCTGCTGGTGAGAGAAATATTGCTAATGCAGTTTTAAAATCGGCCTCTTTTAAATTACTAAGAAACGCTGTCATAAAAGGAAACATTACCAATTTAAATAAAGCAGATAGTATTTACTCAGTTACTGATTGGGGTGAAGAAATTTTTAGGTTTAATAAAGATGGATCTTTTAGTGCAAATATATTGGCAGGCCCAAATACAAGACGTAGATGGGTTTTTGGCAAATTTGATGGGGATGATGAATTTGATGGATTTAAAACTTTTAGTCTGCTGTTGGAACCATTAGATACGCTGACCGTTAAAGCAGATGCACTGAATTTTTACAAAACCGTTTCTTTCGGAGGGAATGCAGCGGCGAAAGCGGCATTAAGTAAAGATCTGGTAGCTGTTGTTGACAACCAATGGGTTAATAAAAGTAATTACCGTTCTAAATCACTAAAAGAATTTATAGCTTTTCAAAAACAGGGACAAAAAGATTTTGATGGCATTTTAAAAAAATATGCTAATCGTGTTTCTTCAGAAATTTTAGACTATTGCAGAAAAGATTTTAAGTACGTGCAGGCCGGAACAAAACTGATGTATGTTTCTGAATACCGTAAAAAACAAAAACCGAATAGGCTTTTAGATGACTTCCCAGAAGGATTCTTTCTAAGTATCGATACATTGCCTGTTTCAATGAGTGCTTCGGAAGGTGGTATGTATTATGGCTATTATCTCATATGGTTACTTTCCTATCAGCAAACGAAACTAGGTATGGTAAATGCCGACCAGTACGGCTTTTTTGCGAGTTACGCAACCGCTATGGCATCTTTCGAAGGATATCCTTTATACTTTTCCATTTCTGAAGCGTTCGAAAAAGAGCTTCAGAAAGGTGACCCGGAAAGTACAGTAAGGTTGAAAAATTATTATGAAGATTTTATCCATAATTGCGGCAATACTTCACTTACAAATCGCATCACAGCGCTTTGGACAAAGGCAATGCAGTTGTGGTCGGCAGGAAATCCAAGTCCTGTTAAGCAACTCTTGTTAAAAGACGGAAGCACTCTTGATCTTACCCAATTTAAAGGAAAGCCTTTAGTATTAATTGTAAATAATAATCGTTCCAAAGTTTTAAAAGGCTATATCGATCTTATTAAAAAGCAAGATGGTAGTCAGGTTCATTTTGTTATTGCGCAATTAACTGTGCCAATATTAGATACCATTGATCAAAAATTAAAGGAACTGCCCAATGTTACTTATGTCGAGTTAAGTTATGATAGAGACAAGCAGAATAATTTAGATCTTTATTATCAGCAGACCAAAGCATTTACGTTTGATTCAGATTTTAGGGTCATATCCACTTACCCATTAGATACAACAACTGGGGATACTAAAGTGATGCAAGAATTGATCAAAAAGGCAATAGATTCGAGTGCCATGACCAAGGAGCAAAAGGCCTCATTAATTACTACTATAGGATGGAGCATTTGCTCTATCCTACTTACCTCAATCGTCATTTTTTTTATCTATAGAGCAAGGATTGCCGACTTAAAGAAGAAAACCCTATTAAAAAACAAAATCAAGGATTTGGAAATCAAAGCAATAAGATCACAAATGAATCCTCATTTTATGTTCAATGCCCTAAATTCCATCCAGTCGCTGATTAATAACAACCAGTATAAAGAAGCTAATGTTTATCTGGAGAAATTCGCATTGCTGATGCGCAGGGTACTTAATAATTCGGAGAAAACTTTCGTAACACTGTCAGATGAGCTAGATGCAATCACACTCTATTGTGAGCTGGAACAATTACGCTTTAACTTTAAGTTTGAAATTGAAGTCTCTCCCGAAGTGAATACGCAATTAGTTGAAATCCCTGGGATGATCATCCAGCCGCTAGTTGAAAATTCAATTCTACATGGTTTGGCTCAAAAAGGAAGTAAGGGACGCCTTAATTTGCACATTAGTTGTAAGGAGAGCTACCTTAAAATTGTAATCAACGACAATGGGCCTGGCTTAAAAGAAAATATAACTGACGGTCATGAAAGTTTTGGGTTAAAACTGGTAAGAGAACGACTAATCTTGCTCAGTAACAATGGAAATGTGGGGAATTTACATTTAAGTAGTAATTTAGGCGAAAATGAGGACGGCGTCACAGCTGTATTAACCATTCCGATAGATTAATGGGGATCTTAAAAGCTATATTAATTGACGATGAATTGAAAAGCAGGAGTAATTTGCGTCAGTTGTTGTTGGAGTATTGCCAAAATGTCGAAATCATTGCTGAAGCAGGCTCTGCTGTTGAAGGACTTAAATTAATTAGGGAATTAAATCCCGATTTACTGTTTCTAGATATAGAAATGGGAGAAGTTTCAGGATTCGACTTGTTAAAACTATTAAATGGTCAGCAGAATTTTGAAGTTATTTTTGTTACCGCTTTTGATAAGTATGGAATTCAAGCAGTTAAAACATGTGCCATAGATTATTTGCTTAAGCCTATTAATATTTTGGAGTTGATCAATGCAGTTGAAAAAGCTGAAATGCAAATTAATCCTAAAAAAGAAAATGAGAGGTTAAAGGAGTTGGTTGCCAATATAGATAGAGGAGATGATGAACAGAGAATTGCTATCCCACTATCGGATAAAATAGAGTTCTTAGCTATCAATAAAATTATAAGGCTTGAGGCTGAGGGCAATTACACGCATATTTATTTAGACAATAAAAAACAATACCTAGTTTGTAAAACATTAAAGGAATATCAGGAATTGCTAGAAAACCATAATTTCATTAGGACTCATCAGTCTCACCTCATCAATTTTAGAAAAATCGCTGCTTATGTAAAAACCGATGGTGGATACATCGCCATGGAGGATGGTAGTCAGGCTCCAATATCCAGACAAAAAAAAGATGAGGTTTTGCTCAGGGTCATGAAAGGGAAATTTTAAACCTAGCCTAATTGTCAAAAGGTAAAAACTTGCTGTGGGATTAAATGGCATTATTGATTTTTAAGCGTTTTTGATCTTCCGGTTATGCTATCGTGTCTCCATCAATTCTGTCAGATTTTCAAGCCAAATAATGGACCATCAAATTACTAGCTAATGATGGTGAAAATAATTAACACTAAATGGGTATGGAACTGTTGTTCAATAAAAAAGCAATCATTATGAACAAGCAATTCATCGTCATCTGTTTAATGCTAACTGGCATAACTAACTTAACCAAGGCACAAGAAAACTTAAAAATAGCCTGGCCAGCTGAGTACAAATGGAAAATAGCTGCTGATCAAAAAAGCGGAAACTCACGTATGGTTGAGCTGGTACCAGGAAATGAATCTATAAACAATTGGACAATTATTGGCACGATGGTATCCATGATGGGCTCTACGTCAGTATCTGTTGAACAGGCGATGAACATGACCTATAAGCAAACGCTCAAAAATGCACCGCTTGCCAAGCTCACAATGATTGAAAAAGGTACCAAATTGGGCTCTGCTTGGATATTGTTCCGTGTAGAGGCTCCGAAGTTCAATAACAGCCCAAGTCCAGAGTCTCAGCTTTACTATATTATTCAGGGCAAAAAGGCTTTGTACTCGAGTTTTGTTGCCGTAAAGCAACCCTCACTCGGTGTACTATTCGTAGAAAAATGGGTTAAGGTTTTTAAAAATAGTATGCTGGCAGATAAATAAGCCTATCTAAACTTAGGTAATACTATCTCTTTCTTGTGTAATTTTTACCTCCACCAAGTTTTCCGACTAACCAAGCAATCGAAGGTTTCTTCAAATCACTCCTACCAATTTATGTTTGTTAACGACTGTTTTTCTCTTTGATTAACGTTCCTCTACTCGATCCTTGCGACATCCAGTTTAGAACAAAATGAGGATTAAGGTGTTTTGTTATAAAAAAGGGTAACCCTAAACCAGGTTCATGTCACAGATCAGAAAAGAAACAAATTTAACCTTGGGTATAAAAACAGTGCTGGTATTTGCTGTGGTATTACTTCTTAATGCCTGCGGAAACAATAACCCTGTTGATCAGAACGATAAAAAAACTGGACTAGTAGCTCCCATAGTTAAGCCCTTAGCACGTCCTGAATTTATTACCGACACGCTACAGTTTATTCATTTTGAGGGCAATTTCGATTATTGGAGCTGCGTTTTCCTTAATTCTCAAAAAGACACGGTAACACTAGTTACGGATACCATCCTATCCAGCAAACTGAAAAATAGGCTGTTTGAAGTTAAGTCATTTACGGACACCCTGCTCCAGGCAGGTGATAACGACAGCAAATTTGCCGCTAGTCGCATGTCTGAATTTAGGCTGTTAAAAGGAAAGCCATTTGTTGCACCAATTACCGAAAAACAGATTGTGCGGGATGTATGGGCTATTCCAGAAGTCGAAAGTGGTGCAGACCAGGTAGTCATTGCAGAGCGGCCAACAGATGAAAAAAACTACTACCTCATAGAAACAGGAACCCATGGGGAAGATAACTTTTCTAGGTTTTATATGTTCAGGGTGTATACCTATCCCAACTATGAGATTAGGGTTTACGATCCAGAAAGGAATACAGATATCAGCCTTGAGCAGTGGAGAAAACAGAAATAGAATAAGGTTGGAGGGTTGCAAGGTTTTTAGTTGCTTAATATATAGCACATTTTAGGTATTAAATCTTGACGTGTAGGTATTAGCTAGGTATTAGGTTCTTATTAGCTAGGCGTGATGTGCTGAAGGCATCCTTTTGGAGAAGGTTGGAAGGTTTCGCCAAATCATCGCACTTGGAGAATGTTGGGAGCAATAACCTATTCTCAGGTGCAATAACTAATCGTAAAAACATCATTTTTATAAAATGTGTCTTCGAGGTAGCTTCGAGCAAGCTTCGAGGTAGCTATAAGGTAGGTATTGGGTAGGATTATGATGGGAGATGGAAGATGTATCATGGATGTACCGAAAGCATAGCATGGACACTATAGCTATGCTGGAGCTACACTGGAGGAACGCTGGAGCTATGCATTACTAATTATTAGTGATTAAACCCGAATTAGCTTTGTATATACAGCAACCTCTTAGAAAACATTCAGGATGTATTTCGTGACGCTGGCATAGAGGTCATGTCGCCGAGCTATCATGTGGTTCGTGATGGCGGCAAGGAATCTGCTGATAAAGGTGAATAACAGCATCTATTTATCTGTCTGATATGATCTGATATATTTAAACTTTGCGTATGCAATGGCAGCGGAACTGATGCAATACTTCCCTGCCAATATGCTACATTTACATAAAAAAACTGTTGCCCCTAACAATTTGCCATCTCTAACTGTTATCAAGCACAAATTACACGTTCCCATGAAAAAAGAATATCCTTTCTATATTAAGGCTCCAGTGATCCTACTTGGGCTAGTCATAGCTGTTTTTATCCTTTCTGTACTGAGAGATGTGCTGGTTCCGCTGGCTTTTGCCACGTTGGTATCCATCCTGCTCAACCCGCTTTCCAACCGTATGGAGCGAAAAATGCCTAAGATCCTTTCGATCATTCTATCGATGCTGATTGCAGTTGCCGTACTTGTAGGTGTTGCCTATTTCCTGTCCGCTCAAATTGCCCACTTTTTTGACAATGTTGATGAAATGAAGACCAAGCTCACTCAGCTGGTTACAACGATCCAGAAATGGCTAGAACAACAATTCGGAATCGGCGCCAAAAAACAGCAGCAGATGGTAAACGAAGCTGCAAACAATTCTAAGGCCATCATCGGAGATACACTCAGCGGCGCCCTTGGTGTACTGAGCGTTGTTTTCCTGATCCCAGTCTATACCTTTTTGATCATGCTCTACAAGACCCTGATCCTGAATTTCATCTATGAAGTGTTTTCTGAAGAGAACAAGCAAAAGGTAGGCGAAGTAATCGCAGAGACGAAATCTGCCATCCAAAGCTATATTGTTGGCCTTTTGATCGAGACCACGATTGTAGCCGTACTCAATTCATCCGCATTATTACTTCTAGGGGTACAGAATGCGATCCTGATTGGAGTGATTGGTGCAATACTAAACTTACTTCCCTACATTGGAGGGATAATCGCCATTGCCCTACCCGTACTGATGGCAACGCTCACTACCGACGGATTCTCTACCCAACTGGGTATTATCGGGGCCTATGCCTTTATCCAGTTTTTGGACAATAACATCCTTGTGCCGCGCATCGTATCCTCAAAGGTGCAGATTAACGCGCTGATCTCCATTGTCATCGTTCTACTGGGAGCGGCACTGTGGGGCATACCAGGGATGTTCTTATCCATTCCTTTTATTGCCGTACTGAAAATCATCTTCGACCGGATTGAAGGGCTAAAGCCATGGGGAAAATTACTTGGAGACAATATCCCGACCGAGCACATGGGGCAGCTCAAGCGTTTAAGGCGGGGCAGCGCAAGGAAAAAAGCGGTTACCTAGCCTAGTGGCCAGGTGAAAAGTATAGTACCTTTTTTGTTGGTTCCTCAATCAAGATAACTGAAACATGTTTAGCAGATATACATTAGTAGATATACATTAGTAGACATGTTGAATGTTGATTAACACGCTTTCTGGACAAATTTCCTTTTTACTTAGCAAAGGGCAACAAAAGCCTAATCGGCATAGGTTACTGGGCTACATTGCGCAAATTTTACATCAGCTGTAAGTTTAAATTGATACTTTCTAATAAACGCAGACAATAACTTTTCAAAGCGAAGCCTCTTTTCTTCAGAGATCGGATTTGGATCACTGGGTTTGGGAAGAAAGTTGTAGAGGAAATAATCTATTTTCCCGTTAGGTTTAAAGTAGATTCTGTTAAAACACCTAGTAGGCTTTTCCCATTTGAAATTATTTTCTGCCAAATGCTTATTTAAATCCTTTAATAAATCTGCATAGGCCAATTGCAGCTCTTTTTGCTGAGCTGCGGATTTAAATACCGCTTTGCTGGTATCGCTATCAACAGCACTTTTATAACTACTGTCTAGTTTCGAAAATGCTAATCCCTGTTTTTCTGCATTTTGGAAAGTAATGGCCAAAGGCCGTTTTTGTGCGAACAAAGAAGATGCACTAAAAAATAAAAATATAAATGTTATGCGGACGATCATAAAACTAAGATATTAGTTATTATGCATAGTTACAAAACTATTTTTTATTAGGCAGTTTAGCGGAGAATTTATGCTTGTAATTGTACTTTAACCTAATTTTACAAAAATAACTTTATAATTTTATGCAATTAAAAAAGCAATTTTCCTCAATTTTCACTACCCTACTATTATTTACAACTACGGCATTTGCACAAACAGATAAAATAAATCAAATCGATTTGTTAGTGAAACGGTCCAACCAAGCTGGAGTCTTCAATGGGAATGTATTAGTTTCAAAAAACAATAAAATCATATATAACGCTTCATTCGGAGTCACCGATGCCAGTAAAAGGGACAAATTAACCACCGACTACAGATTTAATATAGGTTCTATCACCAAAGAATTTAGTGCAGTAGCTTTAATGCAACTTCAGGAAAAAGGTAAGCTCAAACTAGATGACAAGGTTTCCAAATTCATTCCAGAGCTACCAAAATGGGCAAATGAGGTTACGATTAGAGATTTGCTGCAATATACCAGCGGGATACCTAATGTAAACTGGAAAAAAATCAGAGATGACAAGGATCTTTTCGATGGTTTAAGACAGATTGATACAATGGACTTCAAACCAGGTACAGCTTATGACTACAACAATAATAATATCTTTCTGAGACATTTTATTGTTGAACGATTAACTGGGATGTCTTTTAAAAACTATGTCGAAAAATTCATCTTCAAGCTTTGTAAAATGGATTTATCAATCTTGACCCCTTTTGAGAATGAGAAAAATATAGCTAGGGGATTTAACAATAACTCGGTTGAAGACAAAGCTGACCTGCCCATAACAGGTGGAACTTACCTCACAACCCAAGACTTGTTAAAATGGGAAAATTGTCTTCAGGCCAATAAATTAATCAGTAAAACATCGCTTTTCGAAATAGGCCAACAATTTAAAGGCGAAGAAACTCAATCTGCTTTGGGAGCCGCAAAATTTAAAGACGGAGATTTGATAACGCATTTACATGATGGAAGAGCTGGGAGTTATGAGGCGATTTTAGTTTCCGATATTCGTGAAAAATTCACTATTATTTTACTAAGTAATAATTATAACGGAAAGGTATTTGAAATTTCAGATGCAATTAAAGCCATACTAAAGGGCGAAAATTAGCAATAAACAATTACAAGCTAATGTCCCGATTTTACAATTTGTTGCAAAATTGATTAGATAGTTTTGATTACTATTTCATTAATCAAAAGATATGGATAATTGTAGAAAATTTGCCTTTGTGCTGCTATTAGTTGGTTTTACTGGCCAAGCTTACGGGCAAAAACTAAATAAGGAAGTATGCTACTCAACTCATGTTAAAGACAGCATTGCTTACAACGTTTGGTTACCAGACAATTGGAATAGCAAGCAAAAATATCCTGTTATCTTAATGTATAATTATGGTGCGGCAAATGATCACTTATTGGCCTCAACGGTGAATTATTATGCTACCCATTTACGTACCATCCCCAATAGCATTGTAGTTAATATTATGGTCAGTATGGATCAAATTGGCTATAATTATGAAACAGGGGATCTTACAAATTCAGGCAGGCAATTGATCAGTTGTCTAAAGGAGGAGATTTTTCCGATACTCCGCAAAAAGTACAATGCTTCTTCTTATGTGAACTACATCGGGCAATCTTATGCAGCAAGTTATGGGAATTATCTTTTTTTAAATGCGCCAGAGCTCTTCAGCTCGTATATACTAATTGCACCAGAAAAGCTGGGAATTGGTAAGCCTGGATTTGAGCTGAATAATGAACATATTGGTTTTTACAAAGAAAATGCGAGAAGTTATTACCTTGCCACTGGCGAAAATGATATAGAGCGGCGGATCAATTATGCCAAAGAAATAGCAAACAAAACTAAGGAACTAGATACCGTTAGTTTTAAGTTTAAATATACCCATTTTATGGCGGCTGACCATAATACACTCTTTGCTTATGCATTACCGAATGCGCTGGAGTTTTTATTCGAACCCTATCAGCAATTTTTAGAAAAAGACCCTAAATTATCTGCTTACCAAAATTTGGTGGGTATCGATGATTGTCTAAATAAATATTACGGTATACATTTAGAACGCAGTTTTAAAAATTACAATTCACTTTTGCAGGATGCTACTAACAAAAAAGATACGAGTAGTTTGGTCGCTATTGTAAAGTATTTTGAAAATCAGCAGTCAAGAGGACAAGACCTCCGTAACTTTGCCTACTTCTTTCATATTAATGGACTTACTTCACTGTCCTATTCCTACTATCAAAAAGCAATCAAAAAAATACAAGCTCATGAAATTAATACAAAAGCAGGACATCAGGCTTTAGTAACCTGCTACCGGGAATTAGCTTTAAATTTTAATCAAAATGATCTGGATAAGTCGTGGGAACTTTTACAAAAGGCATTAAACGACCCTTATATAAATGATCCAGATATGAAATATGACTTAGGTAAATTCTCGGTAGACCATCAGTACAAAGTCGAAGAAGGATTAAACTATTTGCTAAGTTTTGCAGAAGATAGGACCAATTTAGTTGACATCATTAACTTGCCATATTATAGAATTAATTTGTTGATAGCCAAAGCCTATTTTTTGAGAAACAATACCAAAAAAAGCAGGGAATATGCTCAGAAAGTATTGAAAGACGATCCTAAAAATACGGAAGCGCAAGGCCTACTTCGTAAATGATGTGAAAGTTAAGGTGTTGAGGTTGGAATGTTGGAAGGGTTGGAAGGTTGGAAAGTTGTGTCAAAGGCATCCTTTGGGAGAAAATGTATCAATTTAAGCGTTATCAAGGCTATTTTTTAGCGCTAATCTTTTTACGATCAAATAAGCAACAAATAGATTAGGGATCCATGATAACCAAGCTACAATAATATAGGATGTGCGATAATTTCCAATCGATATAATTAAGATGGGCAACCATATTCTCAGCGTTACAGCGGCAAAACAAGCTGCATAGCTATAGATCATCATCTTTTGGTGTCTTACAAGCTGTTTATTTATGACTGTTAAATAAGCCATCAAAGTGGTATAAAACCAAATTACAGCCAAACAACTAAAGCCAAGTGAAGCCCATAGTCCTTCATCCGCAAATAGTGCAATGTAGAAGCCCGAAAAAGAGCTTAGTAAAACTGAGATGACATATGTCTTACCTAAGAATTTATGAATATGTGGCTTATTCAGCCTGAGTTTAGCATTAAACTGGGTCCATCCTATAAGTAGTGCCACCCCTCCTAGAATGATATGTGTATAAAAGGAAATATTCCAAATTTCACTAGTTAAGAGCCAATCGGGCTTACCATTTAATATGCCAATTTTCCCTTCATTTAAGAGGTATTTAAGCGGGTATAATCCGATAAGAACGGATAGTACAGCAAGCAAAATCCAAAAGATCTTTTTTTTCATTTCAATTAATAAAGTTTAAAACTTAATGGGCAATCCGTAAACATAAACCAGCCCAACAAACATTGCACAAATGTGTGTAGTTTTGGCAATTAAATAGTTCCACTTTGTAAGGTGGCACTTATTTGTTGCTTTAAATTATAATTTGCAGTTGGATTTTCTGTTGTGATAAATAAGCTGTTGGCGATAATCCAGTACTCTTTTTGAAATTTCTATTGAAGGAAGTTTTAGAGTTGAAACCAACTTCATAAGCTAATGACAGCAAGGTGAACTTTTGGTTTTCAGGAAAAACTACGATTGTTTTAAATTCATTAATTCTTAGCTCGTTGATATAATCATAAAAATTCTTGTTCTCTAATGTATTGATCACTTGAGATAAGCTATTTGAATGAACATTCAGTTGTTTTGCAAGGTAATTCAAGCTTAAAGATGGATCCTTAAAGAGTTTTTTTTGGTCCATTAGCTTTAAAAGCTCAAAGTGTATCTCTGACAAAAGCATTTCCCCTACTGCTGATTTCTGATATTTAATTGGGGGCGTAATCTCTTCATTATGTTGTGGCTGCGCATCAATTTTGTTGGTGAAGATGCCCACTTGTTTTACGCCAAAATAGCCTATATATAGGATAAACAAATCGACGCACGTAAAAGTAGTGATGTCGTTTCCAAAAAGAACGGACAACCAGATGATACCCATTCCGATCATTAGCTTGCTTAACCATTTTAAATTGATTTTTTCTACATAAGAAAGCTGATCTGATATGTTTTTACGATGTTCTTTCAACAACAATAAAGAAAATACTATGTATATAACTCCAGAAGGTATTACTGCCAAATGGATGATTTTCAATATTGTGGCATAATCAACACCTTGATTTTCATAAACTAGAATTTTTTCAGCTATGGGCAAGATAAAAAAATCGGATAAAACAGCATATACCAAAATTGTTGGCATAAAATGAAGAATGCAATTTAGCTTAGTGATCTTTTTCCCAGTTAATAAGGCAGTATATAAATATAAAAAAGGGCCATGAACAAATGGTATGGCAATTTCAACACCCAATAAATAAGGAAATTCGATGAATTTTCCTGTCGCCAGTAAATAATAGGTGAACAAGTGTAATGAAATTAGAAACAACCAAAAAGCAAGTACCAAATCTGCTGTAGATTTGCCTTTTTTTGTAAAAAGAAGGGTGGAAAGAAATAAGGAAATAATTATTCCTATGATATGTAACATGGGTAGACAGCCAAAATATTCGCTAATATAAAGGAAAATGACAACATGTAAAAAGATGGAAACATCAAAATTGTAGGTGCATACTATATATTAAAAACAGGTGAAGTAACCTTTCTTTAGCTATGTAAAATCTATCTACATTCATTTAGCATGATAATAAGGATATGTCGATATTTGAACCAACGTACAATTCTAAATACCACACCTATTTAAAGCACTGTACGTATTTTTGCTTTGGAATGTGCTATATTTTATTTTTATTGCTGGATCCTAATCCATTTAACTGAACTTATATGCGTGCGTTGCTTTTCTCTTTAGCTATTACTGTCTCTTTGTTTATCAATAATAGCTCAATAGCGGCAAAAATACCCGATAGCCTTAGTATCATATTAAAAGGCAGGGAAAGCAAACTTATTAAGCAGCAGAAAATAGCAAGGCTCTGTTACGATCGCTTTCTCAATTCTGACAACTACGACAACTTTGCAGCTGGCATGGTCGATTCAATTGTGAAATATGATTTGAGTGGTTATCGAGAACTTAAAAGTTTCATACAAATCTTAATTTATCGACGTAATTTCGAGCTTAAAAAGGCTAATGATCTATTAGCAAAATCTATAGTAATTGCTTTACAGGATTCAGAAATGATCTTTCTTCATCAATTCTATCTCAATCAGGCTTACGTACAAACGGATCTCGGTAATTCTTTGGCAGCAATACATTGCTATCGATTAGCTAGAAAAATAGCCGAAAAGATCGAAAATCCAGATTTTTTAATTAGTACCGATGTCGGAATAGCAGACATCTACATGAATATAGGCCTATATCCTCAGGCACTTTTTTATTTAGAGCAGGCCCAAAAAACTTATAACGATGGAAAAGTTACCCAAAAATCTGGGCAAACGATAATCTATATTAACAAAGCTGAGGTCCATTTCAAAATGGGACAATTAGACTCCCTATTACGATACGAGAACCTGACTGCCCAAGCGAAAAATGAAGTTTATAACATTGAACGTATTCGTAAAAGGCTGAAATACTTTCAGTTTATACTGGAACGCAAATTCGTTTCGGCCATCCCACTCATTAATGAGTTATTAGCTACTGGTAATCAATATTATAAAAACATTGACCGATGGCAACTAGCAGCATGTTATTATCAAAGTGGACAATTGGACTCGGCACTAGTTCATGCTAGCCAACTAGTTAATGATCCGCAAATCGTACCTTCACACATCAAAATCGACTCTTACAGATTATTAGCCCAAATCTTCCAGAAAAGAAATCAGCCACAAAAGGCTAATAATCTGTTAACACTTGCGCTAAATGAGTCGGAAAATTATACCCATAATATCTCTAAAATTGGCGATGTGGCTTCAGAATTGAGGCTAGACCGCATAGAGGCTAACTATCATGCCCAAAACTTAATCTATGAGAAGGAACGAACGATATTGGTCATGACAATGATTTTAGTGGTATTGGTTCTGATTGCTATTATCGCTTCGTATAGAAATGTAAGACAGAAAAACCGTTTTCAAAAGCTACTCCATGAGGCTACTTCTAAAGAACTTGCCTACATCAGTTCCCATCACGTAAGAAGGCCGTTAGCTAACATTCTTGGAATATGCAACCTTTTAGATGGACAACAATTAGATAAAGAGCACATAAGCCAATACATCGCATTGGTACATCAAGAAGCAAAGGAACTTGAGAATAGTTTAACTGCAATAGAAACAAAATTGGGTACACCTAGCTAAATTTAACATATATATTATCAAAAACAAGTCTATGCCTTTTGCCTAAACTGAAAAGGTTACTTACGATTGTTTATGAAAGTGGGGTTAGTTTATGGTTTATGAACTAACCCTATTCTTTAAACTCCAACAACGATTACCTATAAAAAACCTGTAAAACGATAAGTTGTTGATGGATTAGAAAATTATAAACTAGCCAATTAATAATGAACAGAAATGAACATTGGTAATTGTTAAAACTTTTTTAAATTCGGCCAACCATTCCTAATTGTTGTAACTGTATGAAATTCCAAGATTTGATGCTTGTTGGCGGAGTATTCTCTAGCCTCATCACTTCAGTTGTCCTTTTTACAAGGGATAGTGCCAATAAGCTGCTTGGCGTAGTCATTTTCTCTTGGGGTTGGTATGCATTTCTATTACTTATCGTGGTTACCGGTTGGATTATTCATGCACCATATCTTTATCGAATCGGCAGTCCTTTATATTATTTAATCCCTCCCTGCGGATTTTTGTACGTACGCAGTTTGGTTTTTAGGGAAACTAAATTCAGAAAGTGGGATTGGTTGCATTTTATTCCAGCATTTCTCAATCTTGTGGACCTCATCCCCTTCTACCTTACTGACTTCGAAACCAAGAAGAAAATCGCAGAATCCATCTATCATGATTTTAGTCTGAGTTACCAGAAAGGTTCAGGAATTTTCCCTGCATTCTGGCACTTCCAGTTAAGATGGATCCAAGGTGTCATCTACTTGGTATTACAGTGTCAACTATTGATTAAAGTGATCAAATACGAAGACATCGTTATTTCCAGTGTAATCAAAAGATGGTTAATTACTTTTACTTCATTTTGTGCCCTGATCTATGTGGGATTGGCGATAATGTCTATCATAGCATGGATTCACCTAGATCAACCTATCAATATCTTAACAACTGCGAGATCCATTCCTACTTACTTGCAGTTAACTGGATTTATGTGTTTAAGTATTTATTTATTCTTTCAGCCTGAAGTCCTTTATGGCAGTCCCAATGTACAGATCAGAGCTGCATCAGACGTCTTATCTCCGCCAACTGGCGATGATTTACCTGCGCAGCTGGATGTTAAAGAAAACATCACACACAAGGAAGCCCCATTTCGTAACGAGCTCATTTCCGTTTATACTCACCAGTTAGATGATTATATGGAGAAGGAGATGCCATATAAAACGCAAGGTTTGGTCATTGGCGATTTAAGTAAGCAATTACAAATTCCGCTGCATCATTTGTCGTATTTGCTCAACAGTCACTATCAAAGACGCTTCACTGATTTTATCAACGAATATCGAGTAGGTTTTATTATGCAGCGATTTCAAGAACCCAACTGGAAAGACTATACTTTTGAAGGTTTAGCTATCGAAGCTGGATTTAGTTCACGAAGCAACTTTTTCAACGCCTTCAAGAAAATAACAGGCCTATCTCCATCAGACTACCTCAAGCAACAGAAAAATATTTAGTTATTTTTGATGTAAAATGAATGTTATTATAGCTATGCCAAAGGCATCCCTTTGGGAATGGTCAACAGCCAATCGTCAATGGCTTAACTTGTTTAAAGACTAGTTAGTGAATACACACTCAACGTAGGATGAACGAAGGATGAACGTAGGATGAACGAAGGATGATTACAGCTACGATATATCTTAAGTACAGCTACCCTATGGAAACTTCAGTATCAAACCAAGCTTTAGTCTTTAAGCTTAAAGCTTAAAGCTATTTGACCATCAGCCTATGAATCCAAACCATGAACTATGAACTATCAACCATGAACCAATAAACCAATAAACCAATCAAATTCATGTCCTATCTTCTCAAGGCAGGACATCACATCTACCAAAATCACCATAAATATTGTAGTTGTAAGCTAAATTAGCTGAAGATAATAGCTCTCGTTCTATTTAACCAAATATAAACCTTGTGAAGATTATCGTACTTGCCTCGAGCACAATTGCATCGCCGTGCATCGGCTATTTGCAGCATCAAAAGTTGTTGAGTGCAGTGGTTTGTCCCATGCGAAATGATCAAGGAACATTAGAATTCTTAAACTGGGCGAATGCCATTGGCCTCACAGTAAATAACTTCAGCCAAGAAGAATTGCAAGGTGGTTTAATTGCACTAATAGATAAATGCTCTGCAACTGCCGTAATTGCCATAAGTTTCCCTTATAAAATTCCCGAACTGCTCTTAAACATACCAAAGTATGGTTTCTTAAATATCCATTTCAGTTGTTTGCCAGCTTATCGCGGACCTTGTCCGGTATTTTGGCAAATTAAAAATGGTGAGCAACAGACTGGGATTACGCTACAACGCATGAGTAAAAAATGGGACGATGGTGAACTTATTAGTTGTTTAACCCTACCGATCCATCCTGAAGAAACCACAGGACTTTTGACTGCTAAGCTCAGTCAACTTTCAGTACAAGTTTTGGCAAAAGCGATTGCCACAAATTTTGAAGTCAACCAGCAAACCGAAATACTTTTATCTAATTACCAACCACGCCCTACAATCGAAGACATGTGTATCGATTGGCTAAATGCAGATGCTGCCAAAATCATGAACTTGGTGAATGCCTGTAATCCATCTGGAGGTGGCGCACTTTGTCTTTATCATGGGATGCCCATACAGATCTTGGAAGTTTCACTATTTAATGGTCTAGGAACACAAGGCATTAAAGGAGGAACCGTAATCCGTGCAGATCTTAACGGCTTATTTGTGCAATGCGCCGACGGCAAAATTCTGAATATCATCATCTTAAAAATTAACGAAGGCACCTATAGCGGATCCAAATTCGCCAATATGGGTATAAAAGCCGGAGAAATACTAAACAATTATTATTCACTCTCTAAATCAAAATCAGCATGAGTATGCAAGCAGACCCTTACATTGGAGAAATCCGAATGTTCGCAGGCAATTTTGCCCCAGATGGATGGGCAATGTGCGACGGCCAATCGCTATCCATTAATGAAAATCAAGTGCTTTACGCCCTTATTGGCACTCAATATGGAGGTGCCACCGGTTATTTTAACGTACCAGACCTTCGTGGAAGGGCGCCAATACATCAAACCTTACCAGCGAACGTTGGTCAGGCTGGGGGCGTAGAGTCATTTACGATTACGGTTGCGCAAATGCCAAGTCACACCCACCTCATCGGTGCCAACACAGAGGTTGGTACCAGCCCAGATCCAACTGGACTCTATTTCGCCAATACGGGAGCTGGAGATCTTGAGTACAGTACTCAACCGGCAAATACCACATTGAATCCAAATGCATTGACTACTGTTGGCGCTAATGAACCGATTGAAATGTGGCAACCTTCTTTAGCTGTAAGTTATATTATTGCCTTATCAGGCACGTTTCCTTCCCAAAATTAACCTCTTAAAATTAATATTATGGATCCATATGTAGGAGAAATCAGAATTGTAACACAAAATTTTGCGCCACGAGGCTGGGCGCTTTGTAATGGTCAGGTCTTGAATGTTAATGCCTATCAGGCGCTTTTTAGCATCTTAGGAGGTGTTTACGGGGGCAATGGGAATACAACTTTTGCCCTTCCAAATCTGGGAGGAAAGCTTGTCATTGGAATGGCTCCGACTTATGCACTAGGAAGTACCGGGGGAAATGCAACAAACACATTGACCCTGGAGAATTTACCGACGCATTCACACTTAATGACTGTATCTAGCCAGGTTGGTAATACGGTATCCCCTACCAATGGTTTTTTTGCCAATGCAGGACCGGGCGACAATGAATATGGTTCGATAGCCCCATCTATGACGCTGAGTACGCAAGCGGTCTCCTCGGCAGGCGGTTCTGCTGCGCTCCCAAACATGCAGCCTTATCTTACACTTTCATTTGTAATTGCCCTCATGGGCATTTACCCAACAAAAAATTATTAAACTTTAAAAAAAATATTATGGACGCTTATATAGGCGAAATTAGAATTTTCACAGGAAATTTTGCCCCAATAGGTTGGCAGCTTTGCGATGGAACAATTTATCCTACCTCTCAATATATGACAGTGTTTTCTATTCTGGGAAACACCTATGGCGGTGATGGTAAAACAAACTTTGCAGTACCCAACTTGGCGGGTACTACCTTAGTACACCAAGGACAGGGTCCTGGACTTAGGGATTGGGAAATTGGCGACACGAATGGCACTGATGAAATTAACTTATCGGTTTATAATCTGCCGAGGCACACTCATTTGGTAAATGCTTACATGGGTGCTGGAGATACCGAAAATCCGTCTGGTGCCATTTTCGGGGGGCGAGGTAAAAACGATTTTGATTTAACAAATACTCGTAATGGTACGATGAACCCGCTCACCATCAGCGAAATTGGACAAGGACTGCCTTATAACAACATGCAGCCTTATTTAACGCTTAACTACATTATTTGTTTCGAAGGGATCTTCCCAATGAGACCTTCATAATTGCTAAAAATAAAAGCCATCAATCTCAATTAATAGCTCTAGCTTAGGGCCTTACGCTTTGCGAATTATTATAAATATGAAATCTAAATTACTCTTATTACTGCTCTTAACACTGGGCTTACTTCAGGCTAATGCCCAAGTTAACACTGACTTTTCAGGCACTTTAACCAATTCGCAAAGCTTTAAAAGGCCCATCCCGAAGATTGATGGTGATTATACTAGACAGTTAGTGCCCAACGACATGATGGCGGGTGCTACAAATTATAACTATTTTACCCAAGCCTTTACTCCGGCAACCAGCGGAACCTATTCGGTAACCATTAAAGGCACCACTATTAGTGATCAGGATACTTTTTTGCTTATTTATACGGGATCATTTAATGCCGCCTCGCCACTTACCAATCTCCTGAAAGCGAATGACGACAATACTGATAACGATTACCTTTCTAGTGTTACCAACTTGAGCTTAACAGCTGGTGTAATGTACCAACTGGTAGTAACCACTTACACCCCTAACACTACCGGCAACGTATCCTTTAGGGTAACTGGCGCAGGTGGCGTTGCTGTAGGTAATGCACCTCAAATAGGTTCTGCTACATATAATGCAACATCAGGGCTTTTAACGGTAACGGGAACTGATTTCCAAGCTAAAACAGGCGCTGCAAATGATGTTCAGCTGAACAAACTTACACTTACTGGCGAAGGCGGCACTACTTATACACTGACCACCAATACTATGGTTGAAATTACCAGTGCAACAAGCTTTAGTGCTACACTTGATATAGCAGATAAATCAGCTGTTAACCTACTGCTAAATAAAAATGGTACTTCGTCTACTAGTGGAACCGTTTATAATCTTGCTGCTGCTGCTGGATGGATGGCCAATGCCACCGCCGCCAGCGACTTAACAGGAAATCCTATTACTGTGGGCAGTGTGCCCCTACCTACTATTACTTCAGCAGTCTATAATGCTTCCACAGGCGCACTTTCGGTAACAGGTACTGGATTTGTATCTTATGCCGGAACTGGAAATGATATTGCAGCCCAGTATCTTACTATTTATGGGATAAGTGGGCAGAGCTACACCTTAACGAGTGCTAGTGATGTGGATATTATTGATGCAGCAACTTTTACGATACTATTGAATAGTACGGATAGGGAAAACATGAGGGGGCCAGTAGATCAAAATGGCACCGAAGCTTCTGATGGAACTATCTATCGATTACAAGCGGCAGATAACTGGATGAGAGGAGCTGATGCCAGCCTAAATATTGCAGACAACACAAGTCCAATTACCGTAGCTGGATTTACAGCAAGTAATCAGGCGCCTAGCAATATCGCTTTAAGCGCTAGTGCTATCAATGAAAATGTAGCAGCCAATTCATCTGTAGGTACACTTTCAACGACTGATCCTGATGCGGGAAATACTTTCACCTATACACTCGTAACTGGTACAGGTTCTACCGACAATGCTAGCTTTACCATCACTGGAAACAGCTTAGCTATCAATGCTTCTCCAGACTTTGAGGCAAAGAACAGTTACAGCGTTCGCATCCGTACAACAGACCAGGGTGGATTGACATTCGAAAAGATATTTACGATTACCATTAATGATGTATGTGAACTAAATAATGGTGTAACCCTGACATCCGGTGTGTTAACAGCGGCTCAGTCTGGCGCATCGTACCAATGGATCCAATGTCCGGCCACCATTTTAGTTGGCGAGACTGGGCAGTCTTTCACACCAACAACAACGGGTTCTTACGCAGTTGTGGTTACCATCGGATCATGCAGCACGATATCATCTTGTGTGCCTGTGAATACAGTTAATAGCGCCCCAACGAACATTTCATTGTCTGCAAATGCAGTCAACGAGAACGTAGCAGCGGGTACAACTATAGGTACACTTTCTACAACCGATCCAGATGCGGGAAATACTTTTACCTATACACTGGTAACAGGAACAGGCTCGACGGATAATGCAAGCTTTAGCATCTCAGGTAGCAGCTTAACGATTAATGCCTCTCCAGACTTTGAGGCAAAAAGCAGTTATAGCGTGAGAGTTCGTACAACAGATCAGGGCGGATTGACATTCGAAAAAGCATTCACAATCACCATCAACGATATTTTTGAAGCACCTGCAAACGTTGCACCTACCAATATTGCCTTAAGTGCAAGCGATATCAATGAAAACGTAGCTGCTGGTACAGCTGTCGGCACACTTTCAACTACAGATCCAGATGCGGGAAATACTTTCACCTATACACTCGTAACAGGAACAGGTTCTACTGACAATGCCAGCTTCAGCATCTCTGGAAGCAACTTAACCATCAATGCCTCTCCAGACTTTGAGGCAAAGAGCAGTTATAGCGTAAGGGTTCGTACAACAGATCAGGGCGGATTGACATTCGAAAAAGCATTTACAATTACCATCAACAACCTAAATGAAGCACCAACTAACATCGCTTTAAGCGCCACGTCGATCAATGAAAACGTAGCTGCTGGTACAGCTATCGGCTCGCTTTCTACAACTGATCCCGATGCTTCTAATACTTTCACCTACACATTGGTAACTGGAACAGGCTCTACAGATAATGCCAGCTTTACCATCATTGGAAATAGCTTAACCATCAATGCCTCTCCTGATTTCGAAACAAAGAACAGTTACAGCGTGAGAGTTCGTACAACAGATCAGGGTGGATTAACATTTGAGAAAGCATTTACCATCACTATTAACAATGTAAATGAAACACCAACCAACATCGCTTTAAGCGCCACGTCGACCAATGAAAACGTAGCTGCGGGTACAGCTATAGGTACTCTTTCAACAACAGATCCAGATGCTAGTAATACTTTCACCTATACACTCGTAACCGGTACAGGCTCTACCGACAATGCCAGCTTTAGCATCTCTGGAAACAGTTTAACCATCAATGCTTCTCCAGACTTTGAGACCAAGAACAGTTATAGCGTTCGCATTCGTACAACAGACCAGGGCGGATTGACATTCGAAAAAGCATTTACAATTACCATCAACAACCTAAATGAAGCACCAACTAACATCGCTTTAAGTGCAACTGCAATCAATGAGAACGTAGCTGCGGGTACAGCTATAGGTACTCTTTCTACAACTGATCCAGATGCTTCTAATACTTTCACTTATACACTTGTAACTGGAACGGGATCGACTGACAATGCCAGCTTTACCATCACTGGAAACAGTTTAACTATCAATGCCTCTCCAGATTTTGAGACCAAAAACAATTATAGCTTAAGGATCCGTACAACAGACCAAGGCGGACTGACCTTCGAGAAGGCATTTACGATTACCATCAACAATGTAAACGAAGCACCAACTGATCTAGCTTTAAGCGCCACGTCGATCAATGAGAACGTAGTTGCGGGTACAGCTATCGGCTCGCTTTCTACAACTGATCCCGATGCTTCTAATACTTTCACCTACACATTTGTAACTGGAACAGGCTCTACAGATAATGCCAGCTTTAGCATCTCAGGTAACAGTTTAACGATCAATGCTTCTCCAGATTTTGAGACCAAGAGTAGTTACAGCGTGAGGGTTCTTACAACAGACCAAGGTGGATTGACCTTTGAGAAGACACTCACCATTACCATCAATAACGTAAACGAAGCACCAACTGATCTCGCTTTAAGCGCTACTGCAATCAATGAGAACGTAGCTGCGGGTACAGCTATTGGCACACTTTCTACAACCGATCCAGATGCTAGTAATACTTTCACCTATACACTCGTAACTGGAACGGGATCGACTGATAATGCCAGCTTTAGCATCTCGGGAAGCAGCTTAACGATCAATGCCTCTCCAGACTTTGAGGCAAAGAGCAGTTATAGCGTAAGGGTTCGTACAACAGATCAGGGCGGATTGACATTCGAAAAAGCATTTACAATTACAATCAACAACCTAAATGAAGCACCCACTAACATCGCTTTAAGCGCCACGTCGATCAATGAAAACGTAGCTGCTGGTACAGCTATCGGCTCGCTTTCTACAACAGATCCTGATGCAGGAAACACTTTCACTTACACACTCGTAACTGGAACGGGATCGACTGATAATGCCAGCTTTAGCATCTCGGGAAGCAGCTTAACGATCAATGCCTCTCCAGACTTTGAGGCAAAGAGCAGTTATAGCGTAAGGGTTCGTACAACAG